>Ga0247727_10000962_pt1 | contig 70262 bp, 62 predicted proteins | sample WisWelCaveWW1625_FD_202498 | JGI IMG/M metagenome (GOLD analysis project Ga0247727, IMG submission 202498) | Biofilm microbial communities from Wishing Well Cave, Virginia, United States - WW16-25 | ecosystem: Environmental > Aquatic > Deep subsurface > Groundwater > Cave microbial mat | place... | reverse complement strand
CCGGGCACGCAAACCTTATGGCTGGGCCTGCAGCGTCTTGATGATCTCACTGCGATGTGGAAAGTTTTTATGTCCCTGAACCATTCACCTTCAGTATCCAGTAACACGAAATATGGGTAAAGATCAGCCCAAAGGGAGAGGGGAGGTTGGCGCGTCGGCGTGGGCGGAGCGGCAGGCGTTGAGCACGAGCACCGGCACTTCGGTTTCACCGAGCAGCTTGCCGAGCGCCGGGCCATCGACGAATTGCGCGTTCTCTTCATGCTGCGGATTTTCGAAGAGCAAATAACCATGCGCCCCTATGCGCGCGGTAGAAAGCAGCAGCGGGTTGAGCTTTTTGAGCAAGCCAGCCATGCCCGAGGGCGAGGACATTTCTTCATACGTGCCGTGGCCGTCGAAATGCACGACATGATAAGGCGCGCCGTTGGCTTTGGCCTGACGCAAGATTTTGCTGAGTTGCTCGAACGTCGGCGGCCGCAGCACGTCGAGTTGGAAGGCGTCGGTGTCAACCGCGCTCAGGCTTTTGAGCAAGCGGCCCGCAACTGAGCGGAACGGCACATCGTCGCGGCCACCGGGACGGCAGATCACGAGCAGAATGCGAATCGGGCCGGAGCTTTTCGCGGGCAGGCGCGGGCGCTGGCTGGTTTGCGGTTGGCTGCGCACAAAAGCTTGGCTGCGCAACGCGAGCGCGGCCTCGGTTTTGGGATCGCGCAGCAATTCCCACGGAATCGCGGTGGCCTCACGCACTTCGGTGTTGATTTCCACGCGCGCGTCATTGAGTTGGCCGCGCAACGTGGCCCACAAGTCGCGGCTATCGTCGCTGGATTGAAACACGGCTTTGAATAAATCCGTGCCGATGTCATTCATGCGCTGCTCGATGCGCGCCGCAATCGTGGGCGCGGGATCGAGCGGATATTGCAAATAGTCTTCGAGATACCAGCGCAGGTCTTCATGATCTTGCGGGGAGAGTTTGAACTCAAAGCGCGACGTCGCCGTCTGTCGTGGTTGCCCGTCACCTTCGAGCGCCACTTCGACGCGGTATTTATTTTCAGCCTCAGTGAATTGCGTGAGGCGGAGAATGGGTGTCATATGGCGTCCCCTGGTTTATTGCACACGCAGTGATTTCACAAACTCATCGAAGCTCGGCCGCCAATGTGTGATGGTCGCTTCGGGGCCGGTGGCTTTGAAGAACCATGGTCCGCCCGCAGTTTCAACAATGGCAGCGAGCATGGCGTAATCTGGCTTTTCATCAACCGGACCGCTCATCATTCCCGGCGATTGCGGCTTGAGATAAGTGCCGGTGACATGCGTCACCGTCACGGGAATATCATTCACGTTTATTTTCTGCGTGTGCGCGCGATCATGCGAGGGGCTGCCATCGGGTTGTTTGAATTGGTTGTACCAACGCTCCAAATTGGCTTGCACCGAACCGCCCATGCCCGGAAAAAAGAACACAGCCAGCTCGGCGTCTTCCGTGCCATCAACGCCGGGCCAGCGAAATTCTGCTTTGCGCATTTGGCTGCTGGGTTGCTGTGCAATCCAGCCCGAAGGAACGGTGTAAGTCACTTCGCCGGTGGGCAAGGCCTGCGGCGTGGCCGTCGCTGGCGGCTGAACCTCCGCTTGCTGCTTTTCTTGGGATTGGCAGCCGAGGAAAGCAATCAGCAAGAATGCGAACGCCGCAGTGCTAGGCATAATGCAACGCGGCCGGAAACAAAAACGATTCATTTTTCACTCCTTGAATTTTGTGTAATAGTTTGCTTTTTGCTCATCGAAAAGAATCAATCAAAAGCTGGAGGGAAAACATAATCACAGTAATGATGACAAAACCGCGAATCCAATTATGGCCTTTTTTTACTGCGAAACGCGTGGCCAGCCAGCCGCCGAGCGCGTTACCGAGACCGAGCGCGATGCCGAGCACGTAATCCACTTGATTATGCCAAATAAAAACCGCCAGTGCTGCAATTGTAAAAATGAAAACGACGAAAACTTTCACCGCATTAATCGCCACCAAGTCGAAACCGTCGAGCAGCATCAATAGAATAATCAAAAACCCCACGCCGGCTTGAATGAAGCCGCCAAACAAGCCGACCCCGAAGAAACCGAATGCAAATAAAGTTCCTCGCCACCACGTCATTGGCCTGCGCTCCGCGCGCAGGCGTTTGGCGGGATCGAAAATCATCAAGATCAATACGCCGATCATGATGCCGGCGAGCACGCGTTTGAAAACCTCATCTGGAATATCAATCGCAAGCTGTGCGCCGAGCACTGCACCGGCGATCGCCGGCAACGCCGCGAGCACGCTCACGCGCCAGGGAAAAAGATTGTGTTGATGAAACCCGGCGATGGCCACGAGGTTTTGAATCAGAATACCGATACGATTCGTCCCATTGGCAACCGTCGTTGGCAGTCCCAAAAAAACCAGCGTCGGCAAGGTCAACAGCGAGCCGCCGGCGGCGAGAATGTTGATGAAGCCGGCAACGGCGCCGACGCAGAAAAGAACGATGAACTGAAATGCAAACGAGGGCATGAGGCGGCTTTGCTCATTTTAAGGGAAAAAATCTTTGGGCATTACGCATCAATTACGCCGTATGGTTCACGTAAGGCGTAATACGTAATTCGTGAAACGTAAAAAAAACTTCCAACTTCAATCATTTCGACCCTCATCCTATCAGCCCCAAGGCGCGAGGATCATCGATTATTTTTGTTTCTTCTTCGTAGGCAACGAAGCCGGCGCGTTGGTAAAATGTCAAAGCTTGGGGATGATCCAGCGTGCACGTGTGCAGCCAGAAGCGGGCCGGTTGGCATGCCCACACTTTTTGAATGATATTATCCAGGAAAAACGTGCCCAAGCCTTTTCCAACGCATTCCGGCATCAAGCCGAAATAAGCCAATTCGACCTCCGGCATTTGCCGCAAATCCAATTCCGCATAACCCGCGGGCACGCCGCCAATATACAAAACATAAATTTCAATTTGGGGATGCTGGATGATTTCGCGCAACGCTTCATCGCCCATTTGCCGCCGTTGATACCACAGCCAGGGCTGGCCGACGGTGTTGTAGAGAAAGCGGTAGAACGAAACCGTAGGCCGGAACGCACGCAAGACAAGCACGTTTTCTTCCTGAAATTTTCTCACACGCTGTTGTGGCTTGGCCAGCATTTCGAGATAGGAGATGGTGACTTGAAGTTTGTCTGAGGGAGGGTTTTGAGCTTCGTTTGTATACATTAGTCGGGTTTGATTTTTGCGTGGTTAAAATGATTTACACCGCTTTACCATCTCGAGCTGTTGTTTACATATTTTAAAAAATCTCTGGCTCAGTAGGGTAGATCACTCGTTCTGGGAAATATTCCCCAAAACGGCTGTTGACCAGGATTCCCTCGCAAAAGCACTGGAATTGTGTTTGGTGCATTTCGATAAAAAACCACCATCGTCGCCATTCTCTTATATCCCAACCCTCCCCTTCGATCAATCCTAAGACAAAGATTTATGAGATGTTTTTTGAATTCCGGATTGAAAGAATTACAGTTTTCGTGTAATGGCCTTTCTGTCTTTCGATGAATAAAGCCTGGAATGGCTTCAACACCCCGTGCTTCGATTTCTTGAAAAGCTTCTTCACAAATACATGGTAGCAGAAAAAACTCACCAAAGCTGCCGACTATATGTTGAGCAAAGAAATCTCGCGATTCGCAGAATTGATTTCCCGAGCCTGCAAAATCATCAACGAAAATTATTGCCCCTTCTTCTAATTTATTGGTGGTCTGATGCAATCCTTTTACATCTTTGGAATCAAGAAATCTGCAACCCCGCTGTTCCAAGCGGGCTCCATCTCGCAAAGTATTTAGTATGAGCGGACTACTACTACCGGCATCATGCACTTGTACATAAATGATATTTTTCGCGGGTATGCCTGCACCCGCTAGTCTAGCAAGCAGTTTTTGGTTCAACTCAAGCAACGTACTTTTTGTTTGATCCTCCGTAATGTAGATCACCTTTTTCAACAATAACCTCAGGGCTTTTCTGTCTGTTTTATCAAACTGATTCAGCCATCCAAGAACTGATCGAATTGTTATATGTTGTGGTTTGTAATCACGAAAACACCATATGGCCCGAATACCGGCCCAAACATTTGCTATCATTAATCATCATCCCCATTACTTTCAATTTCATTATTTGATTCCATTGGTGCATCACCACCAGCCAGCTTGTCAAGCAACTGCGCCACATAACCCTGCACTTCTTTCAATGCTTTTATAAGGTCTTTTCTGGCAGTTTCGTCTGCAGTATAATTTAACTTTGCGCGTTGAAGTTGAGTGATAAACGTCTCGCACGCACTCAAAGCACTTTGTATTCGTCGATTATCAACGACAAACTCATCAAATGCTACTCTCGTTTCAAGTTGAACATTCAGGATGTATTCTTGCAACCTCTTCACGACGGCATCGCGTAACTGATGATCACTCTCAGCCACCTGATATGCTTCCATGATTCGTCGAAAGTGAATGATACTTTTAATTCTTTTTGCCCGATATTTTTCTACAAGCTTATCGGTTATGCCATCTCTTTCATATCGGGCCACGAGATCAGGCAACGATTTCTCGCACAAATTGAGTATAGGGTATGCTTCTATCCAAAAATTTGAAGGAATACGCGTTTTGGGATTTGGATCTAGCGAAAGATTTTGAAAGCGTTCTGGAAATTCAAGCAGTATTTTGCATCGCTCAATTTGTATTTCACTTAAGCCAGTCAGTTTGTTAAGCACTTTGTTATCATGTTCTCCGAGCTCGCCCATTACGATCTTTAACCCGAGAGCAGTTGGCATTAATTCCCACGATTCTCTAAAATTATGTATAGAGAACATGTAAAGCAAATTTGCTATTTTACTTGGTGGTACGACAACATTCGCAGGAATATCTAGCTCTTGCCCTTCAGCTTGGAGTTCTACGCAGCACCGATATCGCCTTTCACCATCGAGAATTGAGTATTTCTTTTGACCTTTAGGCTGATAAACTGTTATTGGTACAAGTACCCCGTGTTGGCGTATGCTGTTTTTAAGATCATCAAGTTCTGGACGATCAAATAAATGCCTCGGGTTGCTCTTGCTTGGTATGATCTCTCCTGGTTTAAGCCTCTTTAATTCACTGCTAGGAATAACTTGTGCAACCTCCTGTTGAGACTTCTTTAAATCTTTTAGTGTGGTCTTCTGAGCTGGCATATGTATGCCTCACAATCAGTTTGCTTAACGAACATTCGAAATTAAAAGTTCTTTTGACTGCAAACGACTCTCGGCAAAACCGGCTATATGTCTTTTGACTGTGACCATCTCAGTGCGAAATCCCTTACACAAAAAGTCCGCTTCATCGCTTTCCGCATAACTAACCAAAAAGCCAATCTTCATTTTGGCTAAACTTTCCATCCAGCGCCTCAGACGTTGAATATCATCCCAATTGAAAGTCGAGGCATTATATTCATTAAATATTCGTCGTGCTTTAACACTAAAAGGAGGATCCATGTAAACAAAATCCCCAGGCCTTACTTTTTTGAGTACTTTTTCAAAGTCTCCTCCAACCAGTAAGACATTTTTTAGGAGTTGGGAGCAGTTCTTCAGAACTGCGAAAGACGGAAGTTGCCCCGATTTTTCACCACCATAAGGAACATTGAATTTGCCTGAGCGATTCGTACGATAAAGACCATTAAAGCAAAAACGATTTAGATAGATGAAGCGAGCTGCGCGAGCAGAAGGTCGTAAAGAAGAAGGGTTGATTTCGCGTACTTTTAGATATTCGGCTCGCCCCTTTCTAAATCTTCTCAATTGAGCGATTACGCTCGGAAGCCTATGCTTGACTTCATTGTATGTTTCTATCAATTCAATATTGATATCGCCTAAAATGGCTTTTGAGGGTTTTAAATGAAAAAAGAGCCGTCCAGACCCCGCAAAAGGCTCTACGTATCGTTTGTGTTCACTCTTCCAGTAGCTCGACAATACAGGCAATAACTGTTTCTTACTGCCAGCCCATCGCAAAAATGTGCGTTCTTCATTTACAGACAAAATGGGCCCCTAAGAAGGATATTTTGCAGATCAATGTAAATTTTGGCGATAGCCGATTTCAAGCTTTCGAAACGTTCACACAAAGTTACGGTCTCTCAAAGAAATCTAGTCGCTGCAATAACCCGAGAGGAATACATCCGGCGCAGAACCACAACCCTACTGACGAACTAAAACCGTCAACAAAACCCATTGCTTGCGCTTATGATATATATTATCTTAAACCGATGCAACACCTTTTTGGCGCCGTAAGAATTTGCCGACGAATTTTTGATGCATTAAAATTTACGGTTCAACAACCTTATTTGATAATCGGCAGAGTACATTGCCTCTCAAAGCCTCCTTCCACACCCTCGGCTGCCGCTTGAATCAAGCCGAGACCGCGCTGATCAGCAACCGCTTTCGCGCGCAGGGTTATGAAATCGTCGCTAGCGATGCCGCCAGCGACGTGTGCGTGATTAATTCCTGCACCGTGACGGACAATGCGGACAGCAAATGCCGCCAATTGGTGCGCCAGGTCTTGCGCCACAATCCCAACACTTTCGTGGCCGTGGTGGGATGTTACGCCCAGGTCGGTGTGGAAGCGCTCAAAAAGATTGGCGGCATCGATTTGATCGTCGGCACGCAAGATAAATTACGCGTGCTCGATTTGATCGGCGCTCCCCTCAAGCTGCCCGAGCCGCACATCGTGCGCAATCGCATGGCAAGAAATTCTTTTACGATTGCGACTTCATCTTTGCCCGCACCCACGACACGCGCGAATTTGAAAATTCAAGAGGGCTGCGATTTCATGTGCAGCTTTTGCATCATTCCCTTTGCCCGCGGCCGCGCCCGCTCGCGCGCGTTTTGGGACATTCAACGCGAAGCGCTGCAATTGCTCGAAGCCGGGCACCAAGAGCTGGTGCTCACCGGCGTCAATATTGGCACGTATCAATTTGAGGACAAGAAGTTTTTAGACGTCGTCAAAATGTTGCTCTCGATTTCCGGCTTGCAGCGCTTGCGCCTCAGCAGCATCGAGCCGACGACCATTCCGCTCGAGCTAATTGATTGGATGGCGGAATCAAACGTGCTGTGCCCGCATTTGCATATTCCCGTGCAAAGCGGCGACGAGGGCGTCCTGGCGGCGATGAAGCGTGTTTATACACGCCGCGAGTTTGAGGGCTTTATCAACTTTGTCCATCAGCGTGTGCCGCACGCCATGATTGCCACGGATATCATGATTGGATTCCCCGGCGAAACCGAGAGCGCGTTTCAAGCCAGTTGTGATTTATTGATGAACTCGCCGCTGGCTTATGCGCATGTTTTCACCTTTTCCGAACGCGATGGCACGGCGGCTGCCAAATTGTGCGACAAAATTTCTCCCCGTGAAAAGAAAGCCCGTAGCGCGCATTTGCATACTTTATCTGAAAAGAAAAAGCGCCGTTTTCATGAAAATTTCCTCGGAAAAAAAATGCGTGTGTTGACGGAAGAACAAGACGAACAAGGACGCTGGCTGGGCTTCTCCGACAACTATATAAGAGTCGCCCTATCAGAAAACGGCTTGTCTCGCAATCAGTTTGTTCCGGCTATCGTTGATGAAATTCAGGCGGAAGGTATGGGCGGGAGAATTCATGAAGCTGGATCGCATCAAAAGAGAAAATGACAATATTTTCAAAAATGTTCTTGACAAGCGAGTGACCAATTTGTATAATGAGCGCAGTTTATTGTTCTTGAACAAATCCTCTTCTTATCCAGAACGGCTGAGGGATCAGGCCCGACGAAGCCGTAGCAACCGGTTTGCAGCGCATGCGCTCAGACGCCAGGTGCTAACTCCTGCCCATTGCGATGGGAAAGATGAGAAGAAGACGGATACAGACTCCTGTAGCCTCTTCTGATCATCGGAAGAGGCTTTTTTATTTCCCGGGCGCTCCGAAAGGCTCGCGGGTGAAGCGTCTCATCACCTCACAGGAGGATTGTATGCGTTTTCAGACCCACACCATTCACGCCGGCGTTGACAAAGATTCCGCCTTCAACAGCGTCATCACGCCCATCTATCAAACTTCCACCTTTCGTTTCGAAGACACCGGCAAAACCAAAGGCTACGACTACACGCGCTCCGGCAATCCCACGCGCACGGCGCTGGAAGAAAATCTCGCGACTTTGGAAGGCGGCGTGTGCGCAGCGGCAGTGGCCACCGGCATGGCCGCCATCACCGCAGTTTTGCATCTTTTCCAATCGGGCGATCACCTCGTTTGTACCCACGATTGTTATGGCGGCACCGAGCGCATTTTGCGCACGTATCGCGAGTTGTTCGGTTTGGAAATCACCTATGTCGATATGAACGACCTCGCACAGGTCGAAGCCGCGGTCCGCCCAAATACCAAAGCGCTTTGGATTGAAACGCCGAGCAATCCTTTATTGAATGTGATTGACATCGCCGCGCTTGCCCAAATTGCGCATGCGCACCGTGCCCTTACGATTGTTGATAACACCTTTCTTTCGCCCTACAATCAACGGCCATTCGAGTTGGGCGCCGATCTCATTGTACACTCCACCACCAAATACCTCAACGGCCACAGCGATGTCGTGGGCGGCGCGATCGTGGTCAAAGAAAACACGCGCGCTGAACGCATCCGGTTTCTCGTTAATGCGCTCGGCCTGGCTGCTGCACCGTTTGATTGCTGGTTGGTGTTGCGCGGCATCAAAACGCTGGCGCCTCGCATGAAAGAGCATGAAAAAAACGCCCGTGCCATCGCGGAGTTTTTGCACAGCCATGCTCGTGTAGGGCGCGTTTATTATCCTGGACTGGCGAGCCATCCGCAGCATGAATTGGCGAAACGCCAGCAATACGGCTTTGGCGGCATGGTATCTTTCGAAGTGCGCGGCGGTTTCGACGAAGTCAAACAAATTTTGCGCGCGGTCAAAGTTTTCGCGCTGGCGGAGTCGCTCGGCGGCATTGAATCGCTCATCGAGCATCCGGTAACCATGAGCCACGCTTCCATGCGTCCCGATCTGCGCGAAAAGGCCGGCATCAACGAGCGCGTAATTCGTCTTTCAATCGGGATCGAAGACGTTGATGATTTGCTTGAAGATCTCGATCAAGCTCTGCGCGGTGACCGCGTGCAGCACGCGCCCAAGTACCAACGCGCTTTCGCGGAGGTATGAAGATGAAAACGCAGTCAAAAATTGACGCGCGCTATCAAGTCGCAACACAATTCATTACGCTTTTTGATGAACAGAAGCCGCTGCTTTTGGAATGCGGCGCGCTATTGGATCCAGTTACCGTCGCATACGAAACCTACGGCACACTCAATGCCGAGGGCACCAATGCTATTTTGATTTGCCATGCGCTAACCGCCAATGCACACGCCGCCGGCTACCATTCGTCTGCGGACAAAACGCCAGGGTGGTGGGACAGCCTCATTGGACCGCAGCGGGCATTCGACACTCAAAAGTATTTCGTCATCTGCCCCAACATTCTCGGCAGTTGCTACGGCACCACCGGGCCTTCTTCCATCAATCCCGCAACCGGAGAACCGTATCGCCTGTCGTTTCCGCCTTTTACGGTGCGCGATATAGTCACCGTGCAGAAAAAATTGCTGGAGGCGCTCGGCGTCAACCGGCTTGCGGCAGTGTGCGGCAGTTCGCTGGGCGGCATGCAAGTGTTGGAATGGGGGGTGAGCTTTCCCGAATTTTGCGAGGCGATTATTCCAATTTCCACTGCGGCCAAACAATCGGCGTGGTGTATCGGTCTCAATGCCGCTGCGCGTGCCGCGATCATGAACGATCCGGCGTGGCACAACGGCTGCTATGCGCACCAGCCGTGTAATGGCCTCGCGCTCGCGCGCATGATCGGAATGATTTCTTACCGCAGCCACGAGGATTTTGAGCAGCGCTTTGGCCGCGCCCGGCAACAACCGGCGGGCAACAGATTCGATCCTGCGAATCTCTTTCAGATTGAAAGTTATTTGCACCATCAAGGCGAAAAGCTGGTGCAACGCTTCGATGCCAATACTTACCTCTACCTCAGCCGCGCGATGGATGCGCACGATGTCGCTTTCGGCCGCGGCGCATTGCCGGAAGTTTTGGGCGGCGTGCGCGCACGCGTCTTGGGCCTGGGCGTTTCCTCGGATGTGCGTTATCCCACGCACGAGCAAAAAGCATTCGTCCAGCTTTGTCCGAATGCGGGTTATGCGGAAATCGAATCGCTCTACGGTCACGACGCTTTTTTGATTGAATTTGATCAGCTCAATCGCTTGATCAGTGATTTTTTACAAAAAAGAAGCTAAAAATCCCCATTTATCACTCTTGAATTTTAGATAGAACCTTCTTAACTTCGGCGAATTTGCCATTGGCTTTTTCAAACACTTGTCAAAAACTGCAGGATGCTCCCGAGTCACAAATAACAAAAAATTTATCATTCTCATGATTTCTCATGAACCTATTTTGGACAAATGAGAATTGACTTCTTCAGTATGCGAAACAAGGAACAGTGAACATGATGACTACGACCGCAACGATTACTCCTTCGCATTTTATTCGCGACATGATTAAAGAAGATTTGAAAACCAATCGTTTTGGCGGGAACGTGATCACGCGCTTTCCGCCCGAGCCGAACGGTTATTTGCACATCGGCCACGCCAAAGCGATTTGCCTCGATTTTGGCATGGCGAAAGAATTTGGCGGGCGCTGCCATTTGCGCTTTGACGATACCAATCCCACCAAAGAAGAGCAGGAATACGTCGACTCCATTATGACAGATGTGCGCTGGCTGGGCTTCGATTGGGACCGCCATTTGTATTACGCCTCGGATTATTTCGAGCAGCTTTATGAATACGCGGTGCAATTGATCAAAGCCGGCAAGGCTTATGTTGACGATTTAAATGCGGATCAAATGCGGGAACATCGCGGCACACTCACGGCGCCGGGGAAAAACAGCCCCTATCGCAATCGTGCGGCTGCAGAAAATTTAGATTTGTTCGCACGCATGCGCGCGGGCGAGTTTCCCGACGGCAGCAAGACTTTGCGCGCGAAGATCGACATGGCTTTGCCGAACGTGAATCTGCGCGACCCGGTGATGTATCGCATTCGCAAGGCCGAGCATCATCGCACCGGCGACAAATGGTGCATTTATCCCATGTATGATTGGGCGCATGGGCAATCGGATTCTATTGAAGGCATCACGCATTCGCTGTGCACGTTGGAATACGAAGATCATCGCCCGCTGTACGATTGGTATTTGGAGCATCTCGGAATTTATCCTCCGCAGCAAATCGAATTTGCGCGCTTGAATCTCACTTATATGATCATGAGCAAACGCAAGCTGCTCACTTTGGTGGAAAAAGGCCACGTTGCCGGCTGGGACGATCCGCGCATGCCCACGCTGGCAGGTTTGCGCCGGCGCGGCTACACGCCTGAAGCGATTCGCGATTTTTGCGAGCGCATCGGCGTGGCGAAAAGCAATAGCACGGTCGATATCACTTTGCTCGAACATTGCCTGCGTGAAGATTTGAACCGCCGCGCCCCTCGCGTGATGGCCGTGCTGCGGCCGCTCAAGCTGGTGATTGAAAATTATCCCGAAGGCAAAATCGAAGAATTGGAAGCGGTCAACAATCCCGAAGACCCGGGCCAGGGCACGCGCAAAATTCCGTTCTCGCGCGTGTTGTATATCGAACAGGACGATTTTCGCGAAGCTCCGCCGAAAAAATATTTTCGATTGTTTCCGGGCAATGAAGTGCGTTTGCGCTATGCTTACATTATCAAATGTACAAGCGTGGTGAAAAATGCAAACGGTGAGGTAGTGGAAGTGCGCTGCACGTATGATCCCGCTACGAAAAGCGGCACCGCGGCGGCAGAAACGCGCAAAGTAAAAGGCACGATTCATTGGCTTGCGGCGGCGCATGCCGTGCCGGCAAAAATGCGGCTTTACGATCATCTCTTCATCAAGCCCAATCCAGAAGAAGCGCCCGAGGGCCAGGATTTCACGGTCAATATCAATCCGAATTCTTTGGAAATTTTGCCGTCTGCATTTGTCGAGCCGAGCCTAAAAAATGCCGCGCCGGGCAAAAACTATCAGTTTGAGCGGCAGGGCTACTTTTGTCTGGATTCGGAAGATGCAGGAGCCAAATGCTTGGTCTTCAATCGCACGGTGACGCTGCGGGATACATGGGCGAAGATTGAGAAGAAGGGTGAATGAGAAATATTCTTGTTCCGACGGTCGCCATTGGAATGCATGTCAGACGTTCCGCATCATGACGAAATAAAGGGCATGTTAAACCAAACAGAACTTTGATGCAGAGCTTCAAAAAAGGCATTACGACGCATTAGCATCATGGCGAGTTTAAGTCCGAGATTTTCTCAACTACGGATGACAGTTATGGTCACGATGGCGCAAATCGAAGAGTTAGGCCGCCGCATTGCTGAAGAATTTCAGCCTCAGCGCATCGTGTTGTTTGGTTCCTATGCGCGCGGGCAAGCCACGCCAGATTCCGATGTGGATTTGCTGATTATTACGCCCATAGAAAAAAGGCCGGCAGACAAAGCAGTACAAATTATGTTGAAAGTGCGGCCTGCTTTTCCGGTAGACCTAATCGTGCGTACACCCGAAAAGGTGCGAGAACGCTTGGCTATTGATGATGGTTTCATGCGCGAAATTTTAGAACAGGGCATTACTTTATATGAAACCAACCACGAAGGAATGGGCAGAAAAAGCTGAAGAAGATTTTGCGATCATGGAACGCGAAGCCAGAGCTCGCAAAAACCCAAGTTACAATGGCGTTTGCTTTCATGCGCAACAATGCGCCGAGAAATACTTGAAGGGGCGGCTGTGTGAAGCAGGACTGCCTTTTTCAAAGACGCATAATCTTGTCATTCTGCTCGATCAGGCGATTTCGGTCGAGCCGTTGTGGGAAAGTTTTCGTGAACATCTGGCTTATCTGACCATCTTTGCTGTGGATTTTAGATATCCGGGCGACTCCGCCGACAAGGCACAAGCGCTTGAAGCACGCAAGCTTTGCCGTGCTTTTCGAAAAATGGCGCGGCTTGCGCTCGGCTTGGAATCGCAATGACGTACTATGAGCGAGCAAATGAATTCCGCACCACAACGTTTTGACTCCATCGATTGGGCAACTTGGACGCCGCAGCAGCGCGCGACGCTGGTTTTCGTGATTCGCGACGGGCAGGTTTTGCTCATTCACAAAAAAAGAGGATTGGGCGCGGGCAAAATCAACGGGCCCGGTGGCCGCATCGATCCGGGCGAAACCTCGCACCAATGCGCGATCCGCGAGGTGCAGGAAGAGTTGTGCATCACGCCCATTGATGTCGAGCCGCGCGGCGTTCTTTGTTTTCAATTCCTAGACGGTTTGTCCATTCATTGCGAAGTTTTCACCGCCACGGATTGCGCGGGCGAGCCGCAAGAAACGGAAGAAGCCACGCCGCGCTGGACCGCGTTGGATCAAATTCCCTACGAGCAAATGTGGGCCGACGATCGCATTTGGCTGCCGCTGCTCTTGTCGGGCCAACGTTTCGAGGGCCGGTTTTTGTTTGATGGCGAGCAATTGCTGGCGCATGAGTTGATGGTTGAGAATGAAGACTCCAAATCACGAGTGTAGAATCGCCAAGCTAACCAGGTTCATATGATTCTTTACAAATATCTTTCGTCAAATCGAGTTGATGTATTTCTCAACTGTAAAATTCGATATACTCAACTTGGAGATTTTAACGATCCTTATGAATTAAATCCCCATATCGATGCGATTGTTGGAAAGGAAGAAATAATCAAGCTAACGCAGGCGAACTTACCAAAATTAGTTGAAGAGGAGTATGAGAAGCATCCTATTGTGCATACTTTAATTTCGAAAGCTGAGTTTTTGGAATTGGCAGAATTACAGGAAAACTCAGTTCTTAAATCTATGACTATTTTAGAACCGCTCATTCTAAAGCTACTGCCATCTTCTCTTCAGAATGTTTTTAATTCAAGCATAGGTGCACTATCGCTTTCCGAAGATCCAAAGAATGAACTTATGTGGTCACACTATGCCGAGGAACATCGTGGATATATCTTGGGGTTTGATAGCACTCATTCCTATTTCAATCAACCAGTAAGTGGATCTGACGAGTTGAGGTATTTGAGGAAAATCAACTATACAAAAACACGCCCGAATATAAACTTAATGAACACTAACGGCGTTGAGTTGTTTCTAACAAAAAGCATAAATTGGCAATACGAATTAGAATGGCGAATAATCAGACCATTTACAGAAGCAACAGAGGTATTGGACAAAAACCCCTATCCAATTTATCTGTTTTCTTTTCCAGAAAAGGCGTTTTCGGAAGTAATTCTAGGCTTTCGGATGTCTGATGAAAAAAAGAAAATCATTCAACACAAACTAGCCAACGATGATAATTATTCTCATATCAAATTGTACCAAGCACAATTGGACGAATCTGATTTCATGATACATTTGAAATCTGTTTCAAAATAGACTTAAACAAAATTTTGAGAGCGCTATAGAAAAACTTCGAGCAAAATATCTTAACGAATTGGACTTCACTGTTGTATTGACAAGGATATTATTTGCGAATCACCCGCACAGAACTTCGATTGGCCGCGCGCGCTGCGATTTTCCGGCAGGGCGAGAAGCTTTTCAACCAAGGCGCCGTCAAAATCTTCGCGCACGACGACAAAATGGTGCGCGGCGCCGTGCACGATTATATCGACCGCAAAGTCACGGTGCGGCAGCAAGCCAACGGGCAATTGAGCAGCTCGTGCACGTGTTATACTTTTGAGGCGCCGTGCGCGCACGTGATTGCGTTGTTGCTCGCTCATTTCGGCGAAGAAGAAGCCCGCACCAAGCCGGCGCACGAGCAGCACTCCTGGGAAAGTTACTTGCAAAATCTGCAGCACTGGCAGGCGCAAAACACGGCTACGCCCGCGGTCAAAACGCATCGCATCATTTTTTTTATCGAGCTGCGGCCGCAACGCTGGACGCTGCGACCGTTGCGCGTTTACATCAAAAAAAACGGCGAGCTGGGCCATCGCACCGCGATGCATCTCAATCTGCAGGCAGAATACAATCATCACGAGGCGGCGCCGGCGGAAGAACGCGCGCTCAATTATCTATTGCAGCGCCAGCGCGTGGAAAAACATCGCCAGCATCATTCCTATTATTCCTACGAAACCGTGGCGGAATTTGATTTTGAATACGGCGAAGAAATCGGCTACATTTTGGATTTGCTTGTCGACAGCGAAATTTATTTGGACGGCGGCGAAGGCGCAGGTGAACCGAAAAAAGTGCGCGTGCTGGCCACGCCGGGTAAATTGTCTTTTCGTCTCGAGCGCGCGCCCACCGGCGATTCTGAAGCCTACCTTTTTTTTCCGGAATTGCAGTGGCGCGACCGCCGCGAGCCGTTAGGGGAAAAATTCCGCGTGCTGGCCGCGCGGCCGTTCTGGCTGTTGCTCGAGCAGAATATTTATCGCCTCGAAAGCACGCTGCCGGCGGCTTACGTTTTGCCCTTTACCGCGCCGAATCATCAATTGCTGATTCCCGCCGATCAGGCCGGCAATTTCCTCAAGAACTTCAGCCCCCATCTGAAACACAATCTCGAAATTGCGCTGCCGGAAAATTTCATGGTGCAAACCGCGCGTGAGCTGACCGCCCGGCGCTTGTATCTGCACGAACAAGAACGCGCACTGCGTTTGGAATTGCGTTTTGTTTATGGCGAGGTCGAGGTTGCCAGTTCAACGGCGGCGGAAATGAACCTCGCCGGTAACGGACAATCCAATATTTTATGGCGGGTCGAGCGCGATGCCTTGGCCGAGGCCGCGACGCATGAACAACTTTTGGCGGCGGGCCTGAGGCGCGACGACAGCGGCGCTTTTTACGCGCCGCTTCAGGAAGTCCTGCCGTGGATATTCGAAGAGCTCCCCAAGCTGGCTGAAACCGGATTTGAAATTTTTGGCGAAGAGAACCTCAAGCATCATCGCGTCAATCGTGCCTCGCCCAGCCTTCGGCTGGCGGTGTCCTCCAACATCGATTGGTTCGATCTCAATATGGAAATCGATTTCGGCGGCGTGCTCTTGTCGGTGGTGGAATTGCGTCAGGCGCTCAAACAACAGAACCGGTTTGTGAAGCTCGCCGACGGCAGCCTGGGGCGCATGCCGGAAGAATGGGAAAAGCGCTTCCGCCATTTTTTCAATTTTGCGCAAGTCAGCAACGGCCGCACGCAAATGGCTTCGGCGCATGCGTTGTTGATCGACGCGTTATTCGAGCAGGTGCAGGACAAGCGTTATGATGAAGAATTTCGCGAGCATTTGGAAAAGCTCTCCGATTTTCGCGGCATTCAAGCGGTGCCCGTGCCCCAAAATTTTCGCGGCGAGCTGCGGCCTTATCAGCATGCGGGCTTGAATTGGCTGGCCTTTCTCAACGAATACGGCCTCAACGGCTGCCTGGCAGACGACATGGGCCTGGGCAAAACGATTCAAGCTCTGGCGTGCCTGCTGCGCGAAAAAGAAATGAACGGGGCTTCAGCAAAAAACAAAAAGCAAAAAACAAATAGAAACGGCTCCGGAAACCTCGAAGCCCAAGAGCTTGCCGGGCGCCGGACGAGCTTGATCGTTGCGCCACTATCCGTGGTGTTCAATTGGGAAAACGAATGTGGCCGCTTTGCTCCGGATTTGAAATTGTTCACGCATCACGGCCTGGAGCGCGCGCGCGGCGCCGGGCATTTTTCCGAATATGACATTGTGCTCACCACCTATGCCACGATGCGCAACGACGTCGAGTTTTTAAAAGATTTTCGTTTTCATTATCTCATTCTCGATGAATCGCAAAACATCAAGAACCCGATTTCGCAAACCGCCAAGGCGGCGTCGCTCTTGCAGAGCAACCATCGCCTGGTGCTCACCGGCACGCCGGTGGAAAACAACACCATGGAATTATGGTCGCAATTCTCCTTTTTGAATCCCGGCATGCTCGGTTCGTTGCATTATTTCCGTTCGGCATTTTCAATGCCCATCGAACGCTACGGCGACGAGGAATCCGCAGCGTTGTTGCGAAAAATGATCGCGCCCTTTTTGCTGCGCCGCACCAAAGAACAAGTCGCGCGCGAATTGCCGCCCAAAAGCGAGCAAATTTTTTATTGTCCGATGGAAGGCGCGCAACAGAAGCTTTATCAGCAAATGCGCGATCACTACCGCGCCGAGATCATGAATCTGATTTCGGACGTGGGCATGGACAAATCGCGCTTCAAAGTTTTGCAGGGCTTGACCAAGCTGCGGCAGATTGCCTGCCATCCCGCTTTGATTGAAGAAGGGCAAAAAATCGAATCCGGCAAATTCGAAGCGTTCATGGAGCTGCTGCGCGAGATTGTTGCCGAAAAGCACAAAGTCCTGGTTTTTTCCCAATTCGTGCGCATGCTCAAAATTATGGCGGCGCAACTGAAACAGGAAGGCTATCTTTTCGAAATGCTCACCGGCCAAACCCGCGATCGTGAAGCATGCGTGGAAAGGTTCCAATACGATTCCAGCATAAAAATTTTTCTGATCAGCTTGAAGGCGGGCGGACTGGGACTGAATTTGACGGCCGCGGATTACGTCATTCTCTACGACCCGTGGTGGAATCCGGCGGCGGAGCGGCAGGCCATCGACCGCGCGCACCGCATCGGCCAGGATAAAAGCGTGTTCGTTTACAAGATGATCGCGCATGAAACCGTGGAAGAAAAAATTTTGGAGCTGCAAAAGCGCAAAAACGCTTTGGTCTCGCAAATCATCACCACCGACGCCGGCGTCTTCAAGCATCTGTCGACGGAGGACATTCGCGGGTTGTTCAGTTGACGCCCGTTTGAAAATGCAAAAATTTAGCGCGAGGGTGTGCAAATGGGTTCTATGTTATTTTTGTGGGTACGCCCCAATCCTGTCATTCTCTGTAAGAATCTTTTTGAGCATTGAGTACAGTGCTTACATCGAAAAAGATCTTACAGGATGACAGTGAGATGTTACTTGGCGAACAAACTCCGTTGGAAGCAAGGCGTTGAGTAGTAACGATTATTTTTCAATTTTCACCCGCCATTGCGGCCCGGAGCCGATTTGGTGAATCGCCGTAAAACTGTCCTGGTTGAGCGCGAATGAAACATTGAGCAGGCTGTTGAGATACAACAGCGGCTTGCCTTCAGGCACTTCTCCAAACGTGCGGACATAAGGCATTCGCCCTTGCCAAATCATTTTTCCTTCACGGTATATTTCCACCTCGACCGTCTCGTTTAACTTCACGCCTAATTTTTGAAAAATCGATTCGTCGATATTCGTCCAAATATTGCCATATTGCACGTCCAAAATCGGAATGCTTCCGAATACGGCTTTGCCCTCGAAACGCGGTTTTTCATAAGAAATCATCATCACTTTGGGCGCCAATGCAGCCCCGACTTGCTCGTATGAAATCACCCCGGCAGCCAAACGGGCGCCGGTGTAGGCATAAACATCGCGGCCGTGAAAGGTGTAGGATTTTTCCGATCCTGCCAGCCGGTTGAGGTTTTCATTGATCTGCCGCACTTCAGCAATGCCCAAATCTTCCGCTACCAAAGTCAGCGTGCCGTTGTCGGGCGAAACAAAATAGTGGCCAGTTTTGGTTTTCATGACCACGGATTTGCGTTCGGTGCCGACACCGGGATCAACGATCGATACGAAAACCGTTCCGGTTGGCCAATAGGGAGCGGTTTGTTTGAGTTGATACGCCGCTTCCCAAATGTTGTAATTCGGAATTTCGTGCGTGAGATCGAAAATTTTAAGATTGGGATTTACGCCGAATGCCACACCCTTCATGCAGGCCACGGCGCCGTCTTTCGAGCCAAAATCGGATTGCAGCACCAACGCGGATTGCGCGTGCACACGCGAGGCCCATGTGATCAAAAGCAGCGAGGAAAACCAAATTATTATTCGCGCCATCATCATTAGCCAATCGCGTTTTGATAAGTGATAAACAAAATTTCCGCCGCGGCATTTCCGCCGCAAATTACGGCGACGGGGTTGTTGAAATTTTTTGCCAAATTCTCATCTTGCATCAGTGCCGCGACCACGGCGGCGCCGGCCGGTTAGACCAATTGATTGCATTCCTGCCACAGCCAGCGCATGGCCGCGACGATCATTTGATCTTCCACCAAAACGATTTCATCGACGTAGCGTTGTGCTAACGCCAGCGTGCGCGCGCTGACGCAGCGCGGCGCCAAAGTATCTGCGATGGTGCGCGTCTCCTCCAGAGGCGTAACTTTTCCCGTTTTAAGACTGGTCAACATGGTGGGCGCGCCGGCGGGTTCAATGCCCAATATGCGGATTTTCGGGTGGTTTTGTTTCAACGCCGCGGCCACGCCGCCAATCAATCCGCCGCCGATGCCGATTAAAACGCCGTCGAGCGCCGGCGCATCTTCCAATAATTCCAAACCGAGCGTGCCCTGTCCCGCCAGCGTGGTTTCCGCGTCGAAAGCATGGACGTAATACATGCAAGTTTTCCAATTTGAATTTTACATTTAAAAAATTGCCGCTCGCGAGCCGGGGAGGCGAAAGCAAAGGCGTGTGCCGCACGTAGGGTTTAATCAAGCGGCGCGCCGCGTTTATTTGTTCTAATGTGATCACGAAATCAGCGTGGTTTTTGCTCGGGAATGCCGATTAAATATTTTTGTTCAATATGTCATTCCTCCATGCGCAAGAATGGCGAGGGAAAATTATTTGATTCAAGATCGTTCGTTATGGCATTCTCGTTGCGAAGAGCCGCTTTATAGTAGACAAAATCATCCAGGTGAGCAATGAAAATTTTATGCAACTGCTACAAAATAAAAAAAGCAGGATCAATTAAATCCTGCTCTTGATTATTGGAGCTTTAATCTTTAGTATGAGAAAAAGTGTCACCCCGAGTGAGGAGGGAGATGCTCATGTACGTGTATGTGAAAATTAAAACCCGGGGTGACAATAACGCTTAAAGCCGTAAACGATCTTCAGCTTCGCTATCCAGATTAACGCGCACGCCGGCTTGTTTGATTTTGAGAACGTGCGTTGACGCGAACCGCCGAGAGGCCGTAGATTACTGTAAATATCGCGACGGTCGTGAGAAAAAAGGCGACAACCATGTAGTGCTCCTTTCAAGAAATAACGCGCTTCCTTATATTAATACGCTTTAGGCGACCTAAAGCTTAGACGCTCGACGCTGAAAAAAAGTTTCGCGCCCGAGCGCCATGGGCAAAATTTTTGTTTGAGAAAACCCGAAATTTTCACGAGGAAATTATGGACCTGGGATTGCAGGAAAAAGTTGCGATCGTGACCGGTGGCAGCCGAGGCTTGGGCAAAGGCATGGCGATGAGCCTGGCTGCCGAAGGCTGCCGCGTGGCGATTTGCGCGCGCGAGCCCAAAGCTTTAGCAGCAGCAGCCGCAGAAATTCGGAGTCATGGCCGGGAAGTTTTGGCATTGCCGCTCGACTTGGCGCAAAAAGAAAATGCGCAAAAATTGGTAGAGGAAACGTTTCAACGCTTTGGCCGCGTCGATATTTTGATCAATAATATCGGCGGCAATCGCCGCGGCGCTTTCGAGTCGCGCACGGACGAAGAGTGGGATGAAATCATTACGCTCAATCTGACTGCGCATGTTCGCGTCAGCCGCGCCGCGATTCTTTACATGCGGCAACAGGGCGGCGGCGCCATTATTTTTATCGCCTCTATTTTTGGGAGGGAATCCGGCGGGGAAGGGCTGTCGCTTTATAATACCACCAAGTCTGGCGTCATCAGCCTGGCCAAAGTCATGGCCGCGGAATTGGCGAAAGACAACATCCGCGTCAACAGCGTGGCGCCGGGCTCCATTCGTTTTCCCGGCGGCAGTTGGGATAAACGTGTGCAGCAAGATCCGGAAGGCATGGCGGAATTTGTGAAAAAAGAAATTCCGATGGGGCGCTTCGGCACCGTCGCAGAAGTGGCGAATGTCGTGACGTTTTTGGCATCGGAGCGCGCGAGTTGGGTGAGTGGAGCTTGTATCAATGTGGATGGGTGTCAGTCAAGGTCGTTGATTTAAAGACCTGTGGTGTTTGAGGTTAAATGTGAATTGTAATGAACCTATCTAATTTGTAACGTCTCACCATCAACTGTCATTCCGTAGGAATCTTTTTGAGCAGGGTGTAAAGCTTTCAGTTCAGTACTAAAAAAGATTCTTCCAGAATGACATTTTAAGGGCAAATTAACCCTAAAGCAGTATAATAAGCTTTGTAAGCTCACTCAAACTTCGTAAACGCCACCTCCAAATGGCGCGCCTGCCCCTTGGCATTCTCCCATTGCACCAAAATCGGGCTTTGATAGATACCGTGCACGATGCGGGCTTTGCCGCTTTTGGAATCTGCCGAAACCAGCAGGCTGACGTGGCGCTTCATGCGCAAAAAGCGCGAAGCCGGCACGCGAATAAACGTCGATAGAATTTTTTCCACGACCGATTCACTCACGCCGAAAGCGTCCATCACTTCGTTGAATAATTGCACCAAGTCAAACTTGGCATGGTCAATCGTTCTGCTCGGAATGGTTTTGGGATCGAGCAGCATGTGCTTGCCGTGCATGGCCACGAACTTCAGGGGATTGCGCAACACTTCGGCGAGATCGTGGCGCATGAGCAAGGTTTCATATTCATTCACGGTCAAGCCGGCGTGATGTTCGTTGGGAGCGAGCGACAAATCGATCCGGCCTTGGGCGACGCCGAATTGATTCGCCCATTCTTCCAACTGCTCGAAAAAGCCGTAGCGCGGATCTTTGAGATTGATGGAATCAATGGGATGTTTGGAAACCGGCACGGCGAATTTGTCGCGATGCACCAGGATTTCATCGTTATAAAAAAGTGCGCGCGTTTGCCGCGTGCGATGGCCGCCTTCATGAATGCCGTCGAGATCTATGAAATAAACCGGCTTGCCCGGGCGATTGACGTAGGTGACGCAATTTTTCAAGCCCGAGCCAATGAACGTCAGATGCGAATCGCCGTTGCGCGGCTCGCATTTACGCTGCTCTTCGCTCAACTCCACGCGATATTCCATTTGATCGTGGCGGTAATCCGCTTCCGGCGGGAAGAGCTTTTGGAAGGCGCGAATGAAAGGCGTGACGTGATCGCGGCTGTTGCGCAAGCGCGCGCACAGGCTTTGCTCGAGATAACCGGCGGTGGTATGAAAAGAACAATAAACGACTTTGCGATATTCGGCCAACGCCGCGCCGAACTCCGCGGCCAGGCGATGTGCAACGTCGATAATGTCAAAGCGTGCGCGAGGCACGAGCGCCAGGGTGATTTCCTTGGGATGCGAGGCCATTCCAGCTCTCCAATTGCCGTTTTGCAAATAAATATCCATGCTTGCGATCGATTTTTATCCGTTCTATCCGCTAAAACAGGGCGAAAATAGGACTTCTACGAAGCAATGTCAAGGTCAACTTCGCGGCTTTTTTTTGTCGAAAAAGCAAGCCGTAGTTCGCGTTGCTCTTTGCTGGCGTAGTTCTTCAAAAACGAGTGTCGTTCCGCCGACTAACAAGATGCGACCGGGACGATGAAAACGCTCGGCCACCTTCGTGAGAAAAAGCTCAATGCGGGCACGATCAACTCTGGCGCGCATGCTCATGGCGTGTTCTCTTTAGCTTGAGACTTTGAAACAAAAGTTCAGCGACATCTTCATACGCAGAAAGAAAATTGAAGCGTGAAGGCGAATGACGCGCATGCCACTCGGCGAGAGCATATAATCCGGCTTTGCCGTATTCATCATTCGGTGAAGGCAGGCCAAATTCAGCAGAGAAAAAATCGGGAAGCTCTGCTAGGTTTTCAAGATAATAGCTCAGACGGGTTCGCCACATGCTTTGGTTAATCTTGCACGAAAATCCCGGAAACTTTCAAATACACGTCTTTGAGCGCAAGCTCGCAATTAATCGTTTCCAGCTTCACAATGTCCGCGAGCGCATGGAACTCGGAATATCTCCAATCTCTGCCGCTTTGCCGGAAGTATTGCTCCATGCGGCAAGTATCCTGCGCAATCAATAAATACTCGCCGAGCGCATAGATATATTGGTAGTGCTCGAATTTTTTGCCGCGATCATACGCTTCCGTCGTTTCCGACAAAACTTCGATGATCAAAACCGGATTGAGAAGAGTATCTTGCTGCTCATCATCGAAGGCCTTCTTTCCGCAGACCACCATCACGTCCGGATAAGTATATTTGCCCAGCGCATTGACTTTGACGCGCATATCGCCAGGATAAACAAAGCAATCGCGTTCCAATACTTGATTGCCAAGCATGCGGATAATATTTGAAACGATGAGATTGTGGGGATCACTCGCTCCTGCCATGGCGAACATTTCGCCGCGATAATACTCACTTTTAAATGAAGCTTTACGCTCCAGCGCAAGATATTCTCCGGCAGTCAATATCTTTTTCGGTTGTGCGGACATCGGAAAAGCTCCTCTTGATCGCCCTGAAATGGCCTGAGGCTGCGATGAATTTTTTTCAACTTCTTTCTCCTCATCGAACGCTATAAGCATATCAATTCGAAATCAGAAAAGCAACTTCAAGTTTTCGTCCACAAACACCGGCAGATCACACCTTCCCGCTTGACATTTAAAAGCGTTTCGTTTATATTTTCCGGCGTTGTCAAATCCTGCCTGCTTTACTGCGATCGGTTCTTTATAACAAAAGGAGCGGAGATGCGAGCGGTTCTCGACAAGATGCGGGACAGCATCATCAAATCCCCGGTCTGGAAATCGATGTTCCGGCACGATTACGAAGATTCGCAGCGTAATCGCCTGCTGCAAGTGCTCGACAATTTTTGGATGCATCTGCATCCCACCAAGCTGCCGCGTCACGGCACGTACATCCGATTCACGTGGTGCATGGGCGGAATTACGTTTCTGCTGTTTTTGGTCACGGCCGTGACCGGCGTGTTGCTGATGTTCTACTATCGCCCCACCGCGGAATACGCCTACGCCGACATGAAGTATTTGCAATTCGACGTGCCCTTCGGCATGTTTCTGCGCAATATGCATCGCTGGGCTGCGCACGGCATGGTCATCGCCGTGTGGCTGCACATGTTCCGCGTTTTTCTCACCGGCTCATACAAACCTCCGCGCGAATTCAATTGGGTGGTAGGTGTGATTTTGCTCACCACGACGTTGCTGCTTTCCTTCACCGGATATTTGCTGCCATGGGATCAGCTTTCCATTTGGGCCGTGACTGTGGGCACCAACATGGCGCGCGCGACGCCGCTGCTCGGGCACGAAGGCCCGTTCGGCCCGGAACTCGGCATGCGGCCGGACAATGACGTGCGCTTCCTTCTGCTCGGCGGCACGCAAGTGGGTCCGCCGACTTTGCTCCGTTTTTATGTGCTCCATTGCATTTTCCTGCCGTTGTTTGCGGCCGTTTTTATCGGCGTGCATTTTTGGCGCGTGCGCAAAGACGGCGGCATTTCCGGCCCGCTGTGATTGCACCAATGCTCTTTCGATTTTCATTTGACACCCGCGTATTGTCATTCTGAAGAATCTTGTGGCGCACCGGCACAGAATTGAATTTTGAAAAGATTCTTTCAGAATGACCTCTCGAGGGCTCGAAACTATTCGGAGCTGGAGTCGATGGAGAATCTCAAGAACATCTTGAGCAACTCAGACAACATTCCGGTTGTCGGTTTGCTATTTTTAATCGTCTTCTATGTTTGGTTGTGGTGGCGCCAAGCCCGCCGCAACGACGCGCGCATTGCGACCGGCGAATATTCCAAAATGAAGGAAGAAAACCAGGACCGCATTCATACCTGGCCCTATCTCGCGCGCGTCGAGTTTCTCTCTTCCATTATTATCATGATCGTGCTGACGGTGTGGTCGATCGTACTCGACGCGCCGCTGGAAGATCCGGCCAATCCCACGCGCACGCCCAATCCCTCCAAAGCGCCGTGGTACTTCCTCGGCCTGCAAGAAATGCTGGTGTATTTCGATCCCTGGATCGCAGGCGTGTTTTTGCCCACGTTGATTATCGTGGGCTTGATGGCGATTCCATACATCGATCCCAACAAAAAAGGCAACGGCTATTATACTTTCAAGGAGCGGCCCTTTGCGGTCTCGGTTTTTCTTTTCGGATTTCTCATTCTCTGGCTGTCGCTGATCATTATGGGCACGTTTCTACGCGGGCCGGGCTGGAATTTTTTCGCGCCCTGGGAATTATGGGACGTGCACAAAGTCGTGGCCATGGCCAACGTGGATATGCACCAATTTTTCGGCATCCGCTCCAAGCTGGGCGCGGGTATTTTCGGGTTCATCATCGTGGGCGGCTATTTCGCCCTGATTCCAATTCTTTGGTTTTGGAAAAAGAAATCCTGGCCGGCGCTGCAAGACTTGGGGCCTCTCCGCTACGGCGTGGCCGCATTTCTGTTTCTCTCGATGATGGGCCTGCCCATTAAAATGGTTCTGCGCGTGGCGTTCAATATCAAGTATATTTGGGTGACGCCGTGGTTTAATGTGTAACCAAAGAGTCGTGCAACAATCTATCAAGTTCGATCAAACAGACCAGCAGAAAGGAAGAGGCCTTGGCCAAGCGATCCGACACTCCGATTGAAGCAAGAGATTACAACCAGATTTATTTCATCTGCAGCGCACTGCTGGCGTTGACCACGTTTTGGGCGGTGTTCGAAATGATTTGGGTGCGCTCGCCCTGGCAGCGCATGCAGCGCGATTTCAATGCGTTGGAGAAAAAAGAATTGGTCGCTCTGCGCGACGAGAAACGGGCTGCGCTCGACCAGGCCGCTTTTCAACAATTGCAGGCCGATCTGGCGGCAGCGCAAAAGGAGTTGGGCAGCGACGGCTATACTCGAGCTTTGCAAGATTCAACGCAAGCCGCGAACAAAACCGCCGATGCCGTGCAGGACTACCGTTTCAAAAAAAGCGAGGCCGATGCGGAATACTATCTTTTCAAAGAAGCGCAATATCACAATGACAAATCCGGCTATGAAAAGCACGGCAAGACCTACGGCGAGCTGAATCAAACCGCAGCCGAACTCAAAACGAAATGGGATGCGGCGGAAGCGCATAAAGACAGCGTGCTGCAAAAACTCGCGGCGCACCGCCAAAAAGTGGCCGGCATTCAAAATCAAATGGCGGCGATGATGAAGGAAGTGGACGAGCTCGACTTTCGCATCAATCGCATCGACGAGCGCTCGATCAAAATCCAGCAAGTGGTGATGCCCGAATTCGTCAAAGGCAATTTTGGCGCGTTCATCAGCAACGTCGATCGCTGCCACACCTGCCACAGTTCCGTCACGCGCAAGGGCTTCGAGAACTACGAACATCCTTATAAAACCCACGCGGCGCTCGACACTTTGATTCGTTTGCATCCGATCGAAAGGTTCGGCTGCACGCCCTGCCACGACGGACAGGGCCCGGCGCTGGAAGATGTGGACTACGCGCACGGTGAAGTGAAGCATTGGGAGCATCCCCTGTTGCGCGGGGCTTTCGCCTACGCCGGTTGCAATAAATGCCACGCTAGGGAAATGCGGGTCGATCATGCGCCCGGCTTGAATCGTTCCAAGCGCATGCTTGCGGATTTGGGCTGCTACGGTTGCCACGAGATTCGCGGTTATGAAACCGCGGAGCGCATCGGGCCGGACCTCAGCCGCATCGGACAAAAGCTCGCGCCGGGTTGGGTCTATGGCTGGCTGCGCAACAATAGCGAATTCAGGCCGCACACGCGCATGCCGAATGCCATGTATACGGAGGCGGAGGCCACGGCCGCTACGGCTTTTCTATTTAGCGTTTCAAAAAATGATTGGGCGCCGGTGCGCATGGCCGGCCGCGGCAACGCGGCAAACGGCGAACGTCTGATTTCCACCGTGGGCTGTAAAGCCTGTCACGTGGCGACCCAAGAAGATCGTGCCCAGCGTTCGAACGGCTTGCCCTATGACATCGGCCCGGATCTCCGCGGCGTTGCCAAGAAAGTGAATGAAGACTGGCTGTTTGATTGGATCAAAAATCCCAAGCACTATTCGCCCGAAACGCGCATGCCGAGCTTGCGCCTGTCCGATCAGGAAGCGGCGGATATCGTTTCGTATTTGATGCAGCTCGGCCGCGATGCTCAGCTTCCGGAAAACTATACCAAAAAAATTCCAAATCTCAGCGATCCGGCTTTGATTACTGAAGGGCGCGCGATCGTGCGCAATTTTGGCTGCCACGGCTGCCACGTGATTCCGGGCATGGAAAACGAAGGCCGCGTCTCGGTTTCATTGAATGAATTTGGCGCAAAATTGCCGGATGAGCTTTTCTTTGGAGATGCGCTGGCCAACGGCGCCGTGCCGCACAAAACCTGGGAAGATTGGACGTTCGGCAAACTGAAAAACTCCCGCGTGTACGCCACCGAAGCCGTGGTGCAGCGCATGCCGAATTATCAAATGGCCGATAGCGATGCCGTAAATTTCTCCGTGCTGTTGCGCTCATGGGACGGTCGCGTGTTCGGCGAACGTTACGTGAAGCCCTGGGGCGGCCGCGAGCAAAGCATCGAGAAGGGCCGTTTGCTGGCGCGGCAAATGAATTGCACGGGTTGTCACATCATCGAAGGCGAGGGCGGAGATATTCGCCCGTTGCTCACTTCTGCATTGATGCAAGAAGGGCTTGACGAAATTGCCGCCTCGGCATATGCGCCGCCGAATTTGCTCGGCGAGGGCAAGAAGGTGCAAAGCGAATGGCTGTTCGATTTTTTGAAAGAGCCGAAAACCGGGGAAATTCGTCCTTGGCTGCGCACGCGCATGCCCACTTTTGCGCTGACCGATGCCGAAGCCAATGCCATCATCAATTATTTCAAAGCCGAAGCCGATGAAATGCCGGGCTTCACCTTTTTGCCGGAATTTCATTTGACTGCCGAACAGCGTTCCGGCGCGTTGACCCTGGCTTCCCCCGATTATTTCTCGTGCTTCTCTTGCCACCAGCAAGGCGCGAAAAAACCCGAAGGCCCGCCCGATGGCTGGGCACCCGATCTTGCCATGGCCAAACAACGCCTCGATGCGAATTGGATCGCCGACTGGATTCGCGACCCGCAAACGCTGCTGCCCGGCACGCGCATGCCTTCGTTCTATCCGGATTCGTATCCTTCGGACGTTTTGGAGGGCAATCCGGATAAACAAATTGTTGCTTTGAGGAATTATTTATTAAGCCTGGGGAATTGACAATTTTCCAGGAATGTCATTCGGGAAGAATCTTTTTCAAATTCAAGGACACACTTCATACTGAAAAAAATTCTTCCAGAATGACAAGGTGCGCTTTGCGTGTCTTCGTCTCTGTATTGAAAATTTTAGCATAACGCTCATACCCCAGGAGGTTGCAATTGGCTGACGAAACCAAACCCGCCCCGGCGAAAGCCGCTGCTCCGGCCACACCCGCCGCGCCCACGGTGGCAAAACCCGGCTCACGTTCAACTTTGACCAAGCCCATCGAAACCGGCTCAATTTGGATGAGCCGGCGCAATTTTCTTTCACGCGCAGGTTGGGTGGCTTTTTTCAGCTTTCTTGGCACCATGTTGTTAGGCTCTCTGCGCTACATGTTTCCGCGCGTGCTGTTCGAGCCCTCCACCGTGTTCAAAGCCGGTTTTCCGGGAGATTATCCGATCGGCGCGGTCAGCACCAAGTGGGTGAAAGATTTTCGCACCTGGATTGTGCGCAATGATAAAGGTTTTTTTGCGATCTTCGCGCAATGTACGCATCTGGGCTGCACCCCGCGCTGGTTGGAAGCGGAGGGCAAGTTCAAATGTCCCTGCCACGGCAGCGGCTTCACCATGGACGGCATCAACTTCGAAGGCCCGGCGCCGCGTCCGTTGGAACACGCCAGAATTTCTTTGGCAGAAGACGGCCAATTACTGGTGGACACCAGCATCCGCTTTCGCGAAGAGCTGGGCCAATGGAAAAGCACGGAAGCGTTTTTGGGCTCGGGCGCGTGAGCCTTTCCCATGTCTTGTCGTTATGCTTCCGAGTAACGTGTCATTCAGAAGGAATCCTGTGACGCATTCGCACTGTACTTGATGCTCCACAAGTTCCCTGCTGGATGACAGGGCCAGTTACTTTTCGGACGAACTCCGGATTACCATTTTCAAGGTTTTAAACTTTGAAAAGGGTGTGATTGTTCAGGTCAACCGCTGAAAAACAAATGCTCACTGACCACAAATCACCGCATACTTTTTTTTGAACAGAGCTTTATGGTACCTCGCCAAGGCCCTGCAAATGCTCGGCCTGTTGATCGTGCTCATCGGCATTCTGATCGCCTTGAGCAATCCTTTGGGTGATGCGGAATTTCGTGCCGAAACGCGAAATGCGATTATCGGGGTGGTGGTGTTTGGCGCGGGATGGTTGTTAGAGAGAAAATTGGGAGGGCGATAATGTTTAAATCAGCCCCTATAAGCAGAAACTGAGGAAACTCAATGCAGACAAAAACATCTTCTGAATACTTGAAAAGAAAAATCTACTTTCGCAGAACTAACAACATGCAAGAGGTCAATTAAAATGGAATCTGTTAACCCTGATGCTGCTTTGTTTGCGATCACAATTGATGATATTCAACATGAGGCAAAAGAAAAGCTCGGAAGAGAATTAACAGACGCAGAGATATTAATTGCAAAAAAGGGTTTAGAATGGGGATTGCTTACAGATATTCAAACTGTTTACAACACGATATTTACGGAGATGATTGAGCAATGAACGCGGGGATGAGCACGTTCGATGTCGGAGTGACGAATGACCTACGTGTTCGTGTACCGCAACATTATTCAAACAAGGGCAACAAAAAAACGTTTCGTATGAATAGCTTTCCAGTGCTCAAAAAGCTTCTTACAAATGACAGGATTTGGGCGTACCCACACAAAACGACATAGAACCAAATGAATTATTGCTGCAACTGGATTGAGAAATTGACCTGTTCAATTTTGCGGTAATCTCAGGCTGAACTAACATGTGCAAAACGCTGGCTATGATTCTTGCCGGGGGACGCGTGGACGAATTGTCCGTGCTCACGCAATACCGTCCCAAATCCGCCGTGCCTTTCGGCGGCCTCTATCGCGTCATCGACTTCCCTCTCAGCAACCTGATGAACTCCAGCATCGAGAATGCCGGCATCCTTTCGCAATATCGCTCCTTTTCTTTGATCAATCATCTCGGCAACGGCTCTTCGTGGGAGATGGTCGGGCGCAATCGCGGCGTAACCATCTTGCCGCCATATACCGGGCATTCCTTGTCGCATTGGTATCGCGGCACCGCCGATGCCGTGTTGCAAAATTTGGAATTCATTCGCATGCACGATCCCGAGCTGGTGCTGGTGCTCTCGGGCGATCACATTTATGCGATGAACTATGGACCGATGATCGATTTCCATCGCGAAAGCGAGGCGGATTTGACCATCGGTTTCATCAAAGTGCAAAAAGATCAAGCGCAACGCTTCGGCGTCGGACGCCTCGCCGGCGACAATGCTTTCGGCGGCCAATTATTGGATTATCGTGAAAAGCCCGAGACTTCCCCGGACTGGCCCGAAGAAGAGATGTGGGCCTCGCTGACGATTTACATTTTTACCGCCGCCGTTCTTTTCGAAGCTTTAAAGCAACATGCCGGGCGCGAACCCCATTCCCATGAATTTGGCAAAGATATCATTCCCATGATGCTGGATAAATATCACGTCTTTGCCTACAAGTATGAAGGTTATTGGGGCTATACACGCACGATCGATGAATACTGGCAAACCAGCATGGACATGCTCGGCGAGCATCCTAAAATTGCGCCCGAAAAATGGCAGGTGCGCACCAATCTCGAGCACAACGCCACGCGCGACCGCACGCCTGCGCTCATCGAAGCCGGCGCTCAAATTGAAAACTCGCTGATTTACAGCGGTTGCCGCGTGAAAGGCACGGTGAAAAACAGCATTTTATTTCCGGGAGTGGAAGTCGGTGAAGATACAATAATCGCAGATTCGATTTTGATGTTTGATACGCAAATCCAAGCCGGGGCCAATTTGCGCAAAGTGATCACGGACACGCACGTCGTGATCGGCGCGGATTGTATGATTGGCAACGGCGACGCTGCAATTGCGAACGAAGAATTTCCCCATTTGCTGACCAGCGGCATCACTTTGATCGGCCAGCACGCGCGCGTTCCGGCCCGACGCAAGATTGGCTGCAACTGCATCGTGCATCCGGATTTGGCCGAAGCGCAATTCCGACAAGTGGAATATGAATCGGGGCTGTCGATTCGATAGTTTTTGTGTCATTCACGAGGAATCTTTTTGCGCACTGGGGTCAGTGTCAAGACTAAAAAAGATTCTTCCCGAAAGGGCCTTGCGGCCAGAATGACATTGATGAGGTATCCCTTCCATGCGTAAAACTCTCGCCATGTTGCTTGCCGGCGGCGTGGGCAGCCGATTGAATATTTTGGCGCATTATCGCGCCAAGCCCGCGGTGCCGTTCGGGGGCTTGTATCGCATCATCGACTTCACGTTGAGCAACGCCAAAAATTCCGGCCTGGTCAACGTCGGCATTCTCACGCAATACAAGCCGCTTTCATTGATGGACCACATCGGCGACGGGCAAGCCTGGGATTTGATGGGCCGCATGCGCGGCGCGAAAATTTTGCCGCCGCGCACCGGCGAAAAAGATTCGGATTGGTACAAAGGCACAGCCGATGCGATCCGGCAAAATTCCAGCTTTATCGCTAATTTTAAACCCGAGCGCGTGCTCATTCTTTCCGGCGATCATATCTATCACATGAATTACAGCCGCATGGTCGAGTTTCACAAAAATCGCGGCGCCGATCTCACCATTGCCATGATGCGCGTGCCGATGAATCAAACGCATCACTTCGGCATCGGCAGCATCGATGAAGACGATCGCCTGATCGCCTGGGAAGAAAAGCCCAGGCAAACCCATAGCAATCTCGCCTCGATGGGCGTTTACGTGTTTGATACCGATTTTTTGTTTCAGTGCCTCAACACCATCGCCGCGCACGATTTCGGGAAAGACATGATTCCATATGCGATCCATTCGCATAAAGTTTACGCTTTCCCATTCGAGGGCTATTGGCGCGACGTCGGCACGCTGCATTCCTATTGGGAGGCGAACATGGATTTGTTGCGCCGGGATTCCGGTTTGCGCCTTGCAGATTGGCGTATCTATACCAACATGGAAGAAGAAGGCCACAGCGGCGATCGTGCGCCCACGCGCATCCTTCGCGGCGCACGCGTGGAAAATTGTTTTATTGCGCAAGGTTGCACCATTGCCGGCACGGTCATCAACAGCGTGCTATCGCCGGGCGTGACGGTCGCGAAGAATGCCGTGGTCGAGCACAGCGTCATCATGCAGGACAGCACCCTTGCAGAAAACGTGCAGTTGTCGTATGTTATCGCGGACAAACAAAGCCATTTCAAACGTGACAGCCGCGCCGGCTTCGGCGATTCAAAAATTCCGAACCGCAAAACGCCCGAGCATTTGAAAGAGGGCTTGACCCTCATCGGCAAAAACGCCGTGATTCCGGCCGGCGCGCAGATTGGAAAAAATTGCATCATTCATCCGCTCGTCAATGAAGAGCATTTCCATAATCAGGTCGTCGCGGACGGCACGACCATTGAGTTGTTTAGATAACAGGATCAACCAGCACCATAAATTCGGAGTCGGAACACCCGAACGAAACCCGGTCATCGTTTCGGCACCTCATGGCTTCAGTCCGCTGCAGCGGACTGGCTTGATCGCCTCTCGGTTTCGCATTTCTAACCTGATCGACGTCAGACAACCGTGAAAGCCATCATTTTGGCCGGGGGATTGGGCACGCGCTTGCGGCCGCTCACCACCACCTGCCCCAAACCACTCTTGCCGGTAGGCAATCTTCCCCTCCTCGTGCGCATAATTCATTCCCTGCGCAAACAGGAAATCCGCGACTTTCTCTTCCTGCTGCACTATCAACCCGAACAATTCAAAAATGCGCTCGGAAACGGCGAAGAATTCGACGCTCATTTTGAATACGTCGCGATCGACAAAGACCTGGGCACAGCCGGCAGCGTGAAATACCTCGGCGCTCACATTCGGGAAACGAGTTTGATTTATTCCGCGGATATCCTTGCGGAAGTGCCGGTGCAGCGCATGCTCGATTTTCATTATTTAAAAAAAGCGCTGGTCACCATCGCGCTGTATCCCATGCCCGCGCCGCTTGCTTTCGGCATTGTTTTGCGCCGCAGCGACGGCAGCATCGCGCGTTTTTTGGAAAAACCTTCCTGGCCGCAGGTGTTCAGCGATTGGATCAATTCCGCGATTTATATAATCGAGCCGGAATTGCTCGAACACATTCCCCACCCCGGCGCTTTCACCATGTTTGAAAAAGAAGTTTTTCCGCCGCTGGCAGCCGCGCGCGCGCGCATTTTCGGATTTCCCTTGTACGGCTATTGGCGCGATGTCGGCACGCCGGAAGATTTAAGGCTGGCCAATATTGATTTCATCCACGGTAATTTGCCTTTTGCGATGCTGACACCGGCGGAGGAAGAACGCATGCGCCGCACTTCCACAGCGGAATCTTCACATGATTTGTGGCGGGGCGAAAACACCGCAATCGCTGCGGGCGCCTGCATTGAAGAAACTCTCGTCGGGAAAAACTGCCGCATCGCAGCCGGCGCGCATATTTCACGCAGCGTGATTTTGGACGACGTCGAAATTGGGGAACATGCGCGCATACAAGGCGCCATCATCATGAATGGCGCGCGCGTGGGCGCGGGCGCACAATTGCACGAAGATTGTCTGATCGGCGCGGGTGCGCGCCTGGGCGAAGTTGCGGTGTTGCACAAAAACGCCGCCGTCAAGCCCAATGGCCGCATTGCAAACCTGCGTGTGATTACGCCGCAAAAGGTTATGCCCACCGGCTATCTGCGCCGTTTCGTTGACGGCGGCAATTTGCTCGGCGCGCCCCACGACAGTTTTAATTCTGAATTCTTGCACTGGGTGGGGAAGGCGTTTGCGGCACAACAAAACACCAAACCTGGCGCAGCGCATCCCATGCTACTGGCCACCGCCAATCGCGAAGTTTTTGCCGAAAGCTTTCACGCGCTGGCGCAAGGTTTGTCGGCCTCGGGTTTCGCCGTGCATTTGTTGAGCGACGTTACTGTGCCGATCACCCGAAAAAAGCTGCGCGACGGCCAATACGCCGGCGCGCTTTATTTGGGTTGGGAAGATTTTTCCGGATTGCTGCGGGTGGTGTTGCTGCATCCGGACGGTGAAAATTTTTCCATCCTGGAAACGTGTGCGTTGGAGCGCGCGGAATTGCCGGAGGAAACCTTGCGCGGCGAGCAACTGGAATTGGAAACTGCGCCCGTGCGTCTCGCTTATCTCGAGGCCATGGCGGCCTTGCTACCCAGGATCATCGCGCCGAAACGGCTGCTTATCGGCGTAGTGGGAAAAGCAACTGAAGCGTTGGCCCGGCAATTTTTTGAAAGATTCGATTTGCCCGCGAGCCTGCTCAACTTGCCGCAGGAAGCCAATGCCGGCTTCAAACACAAAGTGAAATCTTTCCAAAAGACTTTGGTCCGGCATTATGAAGATGGTTATGATTTTGTATTTTGGATGGGCTCCGTCGGCGAACGCATGCGCCTTCTGTTGCCGGCGCACGATGCCACGAATTTCGGCGTCAGCGATATCGTGCTAGCGCAATTGCTTTCAAAAAGATGGATCAAACCCTGGCCGATTGTAAACGGCTGGCTTATGCCGGACTTAAAAGCACACCGCCAGGAAGATTTGCCGGAAGAACCCGCCCCCATTGTCACCGGTATGAATTCCAGCATGGCAAAACTGGCGCAACGATGCCGCTTTAAAAAATGGTATGGCTTCGACGGCATGGGCGGCGTCACGGTTTCGGAATGGATGAACTATCACGACGCCTGGATGGCGCTGGCTCATATTTTACCGTTAGTCGCAGAAAAAAAAGTGCACAAGCTCGCACACGCGGCGGAAAATTTATCCACCCGCTATCATCTTCTTGCCTGCCCGGACGAAGCCAAAGCGCAAGTCATTCGCCGCTTGATTGAAAGCTGCGACGACCATGTCTGCGAAGTCAACGACGGCGTAAAAATCAAAGGCGAGTCCGGATGGGTGGTGGTGAGATTGTGCGCCGGACGGCCCGCGCTCGAAATTTTCACGTGCACCTGGAAAAAAGAAGAAGATGAAATTGAAATTTTGTTCGGGCGGGTGCTGCGGAATTTGGAGGATTGGATCGAGAAAATAGCCGGCAAGAAGAATAACTAAAAAGGTTCTAGGTTGTTTTGTGTGGGTACGCCTTAAACCTGTCATTCTGTAAGAATCTTTTTCAGCACGGGGAAAACTATTCATTCGGACATTTTACTAAATGCTTAAAAAGATTCTTACAGAATGACATGATGAATAATCAAAAATCATCATAAAGACCAATTTTTGTAATCGCTACTTTTTTGGTTTTGCGCGGCAGCCGGATTTCGACCTCGTCACCGACGCGATGTTTCATCAACGCCTGCGCCAACGGCGATTGATAGCTGATGATGCTCTTCTCAATGTCGGTTTCGCCGTCTCCCAAAATGATGTATTTTTCCTGCTCTCCATTTGCTTTGTCGACGATCGTTACAACTTTCCCCAAAGTTACAATGCCGTCGGGCAAATCGCTTTTGCGAATGATGCGCGCATTTTGAAAGCGCTCCTGCAAATGCCCGAGCTTGGCCATGTAATTGGCCTGCTTGTTTTTGGCCGATTCATATTCGGCGTTTTCGCGCAAATCGCCGTGCTCGCGCGCCGTGGCGATTTCCTTGGCGATATCGTTCTTGAGATACTTTTCCAAGTTTTCGATTTCTTTGCGAAGCTTTTCGTAGCCGGCTTCGGTGAAATAATACTGCTTCATGAACAAGCTCCTAAAATGAAATAAAACTTTTTCGCCTCACGATCCGTAATCAAAAAGAAACCACGGATTGCGCTGACCGGCGCGATTGTGAACTACCGTGCGCCGGGGAAAATCAGTGAAATCTGTGGTCGTAGTCTCTCGGGCAGTTATTGTCGAACGTGAAGCAATATACAAAACCCGTATTCGGCTTTCAACCGATTTTCCTGCGAATTTGGGGTTGCGAATTTCACCGGCGGCGCATACATTCCGTTTCAAAAATGACAAAAAATTCAATCCACAAAATTACTGCCGGCGGGCGGACTCACCCGCAAAAACTTTCTCTGCGCCGGAAAAAAAATCTGCAACGCAGGCTGTTGCGCTGGTATTTATCCGGGCATCGCCGCCTGCCCTGGCGCAATACTCGTGCGCCTTATGCCATTTGGGTTTCGGAAGTGATGCTGCAGCAAACGCAAACGGTGAAGGTGCTGGAGTATTATGAAAAATTTTTGCGCCAATTCCCCGACGTTCACACCCTGGCCGCGGCCGGACTGGATGACGTGCTGAAAGCGTGGGAAGGCATGGGTTATTACGCCCGCGCGCGCAATTTGCATAAAGCCGCCAAACACATAGCCGGGGATTTGCAAGGAAATTTTCCGGCGGAATATGACCGGCTCTTGGAAATTTCCGGCATTGGGCCCTACACGGCTGCAGCCGTGGCCAGCATTGCATTCAATCGCGATCACGCCGTCGTCGATGGCAACGTCGAGCGCGTCCTGAGCCGAATTTTTCTGATTGATCAGCCGCCCAAAAGCTCCGCAGCCAAACCGCTGTTTCGCCAACTGGCACAGGATTTTTTATTGTCTGGTCAGGCGCGCAATTGGAATCAGGCGCTCATGGAATTGGGCGCTTTAATATGTACCCCAAAAAATCCCCGCTGCGAAGAATGCCCGGCGCAAAATTATTGCCGCGCCCGCCTGGAATTGGATCAGCCGGCGCTGCTGCCGCGCCGCTTGGCAAAAGCGCTGCGGCCACATTACCATGTCGTCGTGGGATTGATCTGGAAAAATGGCCGGCTTTTAATCGACCAGCGTCCGGAAAACGGCTTGCTGGGCGGTTTATGGGAATTTCCCGGCGGCAAAATCAAACCGGCGGAATCGCCGCACGAAGCTTTGCGCCGCGAGCTTCGCGAAGAGCTGGCGGTCAAAGTCGCCATCGGAAAAAAATTTATGGAAGTCGAGCACGGTTATACGCATTTCAGCGTGACTTTGCATGTATATCAATGTCGCCATCTGCGCGGCAAGCCTCAGCCCCACGCCTGCCAAGCGTGGCAATGGGTGCAGCCGCAGGCATTGCGGCAGTTTGCTTTTCCCACTGCCAATCGCAAGATCATCGACGCCCTTTTACAAAAAATTAAAAATAAAGATAAGGATAATGAGACGTATTGACTCTGATTCTTTGACCTTGAAGAAAAAGCCCGGCCTTGATGCCCGGGCGCAAAGACGCAAAAATTTCGCAGAGAAAAAATCTTGGGGTATTTTTTGCGACCCTGCGTCTTTGCGTGAGGCCTCTTTTGACTTTTTTATGGGGATTGCCACGCCCTACGAAGATGAAGAGATCCTGGTTGATGATGACATCGGCTCGCGCATCGACGCGCCGTGGAAAGTCATTTTATACAACGACGATATTCATACCTTCGAGGAAGTGATCGTGCAACTGCAAAAAGCCCTCGGCTGCGGCCAGTCGCGTGCAGAGAAAATTGCTTTTGAGGCGCACTCGCGCGGCAAGGCCATCGCCTATGACGGAGAATTTGAAGATTGCTTTCGTGTGCTGGGAGTGTTGCGGGAGATTCAGTTGGTGGTGGAGATTGAGGGGTAGGAGCGGAATAGCATTCCGGGGCAACGTGCTAATAACTTTGTACGAATTTAGCCATCCGAACCGGAGTGTAATGCTTTAGCATTACGATGGGTCAAAAATCGCAAAACTAAAGTTTTGCACTCCGAACTTTAGACGGCTAAATTCTAACATAACTTTAAGTTCGATATTTCGCGCCAACTTCTTTATTGTCATTCCTGAATGACAGTTGGAGGAGTGCGGGCAACTCAATTTCATCGCTTCGAAAAATACCTCCCAAAAATCAAATCGCTCATGCGAATCACGTCCTTTGAATATGGGCTGATTTTGCGGCGGTTCAATTCTTGATCCAATACATTCTTGGCTTCTTTCCAGGTGGGTACCGGTTCCAGGCGTTGGATGAACTCGGCATACGCGTCCGCATCGCGGTCGAAAACTTTGCGCACGAACAGCTTGCGGTTTTTCTCGTCGATTAACTTGTGCAAGGAGGGAAAAGGGCCGGGGGGTTGTTGCTCCATTTTGGAGCGATAGATGATCGGTTCTTCTTCATCAAACCGGATCAAAGGCTTGCGGGGCGCTTCTTGCCGGTTCGAATCGTGTTGCCCATCTGTAGAAATTTTTCCAACAATTACGGCGGCGGCTTCTTGTACTTCAACTCGGGGCGCCGGTTCTTCAATCTTGAGTGGCAGGGTTTCAGTTTCTGCTGAACGCAGCTCGCGTGCGGTGGTTTTCACGAGCTGGCTTTCCATCTCGTCCGCGGCCTGTTCGAGAAAATCGCCGAAGTCAATATCCGGCGACAAGGTTAATTCTTCGGTCGTGGCTGTGCGCGCGGTCCAATCCGTGCGATTCCAATGACGGCGCACCAGTTTCTCGATCTCCCCCATCGTCCAAAATTCTTGTTGCGTAAATTCCGGCAACAGGCTTTCCGCAAGCTCGGTGAGATTGCGCTCGTACAGCATCGCCAAAATCATTTGATTGGCGAAAGGCGCTTCTACGGCTTCGTCACCCAATAGGACGCGGCGATAATTTTGGCAGGCGTGAAAATCTTGCAGCAACGGCGCGGCGGTGTTACCACGATAGACTTGCCGCTCCATTTGCCGGCAAAGCGCGCTAAACGCTTCTTTGGTGACGCTGCTGTCCGGATAAATCGAAAGGTTTTCCTGCAGCGCCGCCAGAAACGGGCGCTCGTCCTCGAAGCCGACGAGAATAATGCCGAGATCGGCGCGCTCTCTGGTGGTGGCGTGCTGGTACAACAACTTTTCCAAAAACCGCCGCGGCTTGACGATCAGATCGAATTGCAGGCGCACGCCGAAGCTCAACACCGGCTTGAGCTCGGTGAAATCGAAAATCATGCGCTCGCAAAACATGTCGCGCAAGAGCCGCAATTGCCGCCGAATGCCGGGATCGTCCAATTCGTATTGCCGTTGCGATTGCAGCACGAACGGTTTCTCTTTGCGCACGACGTTTTTGGCGTGATTGCGCAACACCACTTTCAGCATCTCCGGCAAATCCGACGACAGCAGCGCGCGCAAAGGAATCGCTTCCTGGCCGTCCGACATGCGTTGAATCAATGCCGTAACCAGCTTGTCCCGCTCCGCATCCCAATAATCAGGCCGGGTGCGGCGCAAGGTTCCGGTTGAAATTGTCGGGGTGATGGTCTCCAAGTGCAACTATTCCCATGAGGGCAAATTATTTGATCGTCAGCACTACTTCTTCACCGCGCGATTGCGAGACAAAGCGGCATTCACGCCGAAGCGGCGGATTTGCGCAAGCGCGGATTTCTTCTTCGCGTCTTTCTTGGGCGCAACCGGCGCTTTAGAAACCCAGGATTGCTGCGCGATGCTGAAGAGGTTGAACAGCGCATAATACAGATTCAATCCCGAGGGCAGATTGTTGAAAAGGAGCGTGAACATGACCGGCATCAAATAGATCAACATTTTTTGCTTGGGATCGGTGGTCGACATCTTTTGCTGAATGAACATGGTCACGCCCATGAATATGGGAAGAATGTTCACGCCGTTGCCGTAAAATGGAATGGTAAACGGCAGCGTGAAAATCGTGTCGGGCGCGGACAGGTCTTGAATCCAGCCGAAAAACGGCGCCTGGCGAAACTCGATGGTGGAGCGGAACACCACGAACAAAGCATACAACAGCGGCATTTGCAGAAGCATGGGCAAACAGCCGCCGAGCGGATTTACACCGTGTTCTTGATACAAGCGCAGCATTTCGGTGTTGAGCTTCTGCGCATCATTGCCATACTTTTCCCGCAGCTCCGCCATTTTGGGCTGCAACACTTGCATCTGCTTCATGGACTGGTAGCTTTTTTTCGTGAGCGGATGCAAAATGATTTTGACCAAAATGGAAAAGATGATGATCACCAGTCCGTAATTGGGAATGAATTTATGCAACGCCACCAGCGCCCATAAAATAATCTTGCTGAACGGCCGGATCGGCCCCCAGCCCAAATTCATGATCTCCTGCAAATTGACGCCTAACGCTTTGACCTCGTCGTAAACCAGGGGGCCGGCATAAACGTCAAATTCATGCTTGATCGTTTCCTGGCCTGCCAACGGCATGCTCAACGCCATTTCATAAGTTTTCAGCGGAGTAACGGAGCCGTCAAAATCCTGGCTCGGCGCGGTCGTTCCGGAAAGGCGCACGCTGCGCGCCGGCGCAGTGCGCGGAATGATCGCGGCGGCAAAATACTTTGTGCGCAATGCGGCCCAGGTAATGTCGCGATCTTTCTCCTCGCGCACGAGCTGCGACTTGTCTTCTACGTCCAAATCAATCAAATCGTCGCCGATGTAGGTGTAGGCTTTGGTGTCCGACATCTCGTCTTTGATTTGATTTTCCGTGCTGTTGAGGCCATCGGGCCAGCTCAAAACATAATTGTATCCATCCACAATTTCCCTGGCGTTGATCAACTCGAGACGCAAACCAAAGGAATAGGAATCGGCGGATAGGTGATAGCTTTTGCGCACCACAACGCCGGGTTGAACCTGGCGCTCGAAAGTCAAAACTTTCCGGCCGCCGGCCGGCAAATTGGCGGACTGATCCGTGGAGTTAAAATTTAAATTTCCCAAATTCAAAGTATCGTCCGGCGTGGGCAGCAGAACGTTCAAGTTGCCTTCGTCTTCGTCGATCAAAGCAACCGGCTGCCGGTTTTGACCGGTGTATTTTTTGACCGTCCACTGTTGGAGATTGCCCCCGAGCGTGGAAAAAGTGGCGCGATAAAGCGGAGTTTCGATGACGAGGTCACGTGCTTTGTTTTTTTCCGCGTCTAAAGGATCTAACCCGGGTTTTTCCTGAGATAACTGCGCGGTGGCTGGGGGCAGGCTTTGCGGCTCGAACTGCCCGGTTGAATCAAAAACTGCGGGGGCAATCGCCGTGGGATTTGCAGTTTTTTCCAAATCGCCATAAACCAGGCGCTGATAAAAATCGGAGTTGACCAAAATTAAAATCAACCCGATGAGAAGAAACGCCAGAATTGTTTTCTTGTCGAATTCCATTTACTTCCTTAAAAAAATAGTGATCTAAAAAAGCTGTTATGTCACTGGATCAAACCCGCCGTGATGCCATGGATGGCAACGGAGCAAGCGCCTGACCGCGAGATAAAGTCCTTTGGCAGCGCCATATTTGAGCACGGCTTGGCGGGCATACTCGGAACAAGAAGGATTAAACCGGCAAGACGGGGGCAAAAGAGGGGAAATCACAACTTGATAAAAGCGTATGCCGAATACCACCAGCCGTTTTAAGAGATCGGGAAACATGTTGATGACAACGTTTGTCGCATTTCTTGGCGCAACGCCACAAAGGCAATGCTTAAGACTTTCTCATTGCCGATGAATACCAGGGCATGAGTCAACCTCTCCGGTTGCTCGATGCGGTAGGCTTCCCGCAATCGCCGCTTGATCGCATTGCGATCGACCGCGCGGCGCACGCGTCTCGCCGTTGTGAAAGCAACTTTTCCGTCTTGCTTCACAACGGCAAGAGAAACCGTGTCAAACCGCCGCCCGCGCACATAACTTCCGTTTTGAAAAACTTCCCGAAAGAGCTTCCGGCCGCGCAGAATTTTCGTTCTGGGCAGGCTGAAGCGCCGGGGCTTTTCACTCGTCGCTGACGGTGAGGCGCTTGCGTCCTTTGGCGCGCCTCCTGCTGAGTATTTTGCGCCCATCGCTGGTCTTCATGCGCTCGCGAAATCCGTGCGTAGCTTTGCGTTTGCGATTATGCGGTTGGTAAGTTCTTTTCATCGCCGAGTCTTTCCGGATAATTGAAATTGACCATCATGCTAATTTGAAGAGTCAAAAATAGGGCGCAAGGGCTGAAAAGTCAAGCGGTTTTTCGGCGCACCAGGTAATGCCTCAGTTAGTGGTGGAGAACGTAGCGCAGACATCTTGTCTGCAGGCAGGATGCCTGCGCTACCCGACACGTAACTGAGGCGTTACGCGCACCAGCAAACCCACCACTTCACAATGCGCGGTATGGGGGAACATGTCGACGGGTTGGACTTTTTGGAGGGTATAATCGTGGCTGCATATTTCTTTCACGTCGCGCGCGAAAGTGCCGGGATTACAGGAGACGTACACCAGGCGTGGCGGCGCGAGCTCCAGCACTTTTTGAATCACGCGCGGGTGCATGCCGGCGCGCGGCGGGTCGGCGATTACGACTTCGGGCTGTCCCCAGCGGCTTTTTAGGATAGGCACGTGCGCCAGCTCGTCTTTGAGATCGCCTGCGATGAAATAACAATTGTTGACGCCGTTGAGGCGGCAATTCACGCCCGCGTCGCGAATCGCCTCCGGCACAATCTCGAAGCCTAACACTTGCTTTGCGTGCTTGGAGATAAAAATGGAAATCGTGCCGGCGCCGCTGTAGAGATCGTACACGGTTTCCCTGCCGGTCAGCCCGGCAAAGTCGCGCGCGAGGCCATAAAGCTTTTCCGCGCCCGGCGTGTTGGTTTGAAAAAAAGAATTGGCCGAAATGCGAAAGTCAAATTCTCCGATGCGATCGCTCAAGTAACCCGGGCCGTGCAGCACGATTTCTTCCTCGCCGATCGCCACCTGCGCTTTGCTGCGATTGAGATTGTGCACGATGGTGGTGATGAACGGAAACCGTTGCGTCAAATCCCGGCTCAAAGTTTCCACGGCTTGCCGGCCGCCGGCGGCCTCGGTGGTGACAAAGTTGGCCATAAAATCACCGGTGCGTTTGCCTTCGCGCATCACGAAAAAGCGCCAGAACCCGGTGTGATCGCGCGTGGTATAGGGCAACAGTGAATGGGCTTTCGTGGCGTCGCGCACGAAGGCCAGCACTTCATTGCTGCGCTCCGATAAGAGCCAGCAGTTTTCAATCGTCAACGTTTTATCGTAGCAATTGCGCGCGTGCAGGCCGAGCGAAAACTCGCGGTTCGCAGCGGCGGCGCCGCTGGCAATTTCTGCGCGCGTGAGCCAGCGCTGCCGCGCGAAGGAAAACTCCATTTTATTGCGATAAAAAAACTGTTCGGGCGAATCGATAATCGGCAGCACCTCCGGCTCGGTCACGCCGCCAACGTGCTGTAATATTTCGACGACCTGGCGCTGCTTCTCGGCCAGTTGCATTTCATAACGCAGATTCTGCACCAGGCAGCCGCCGCAATCGCTGAAGTGATGGCAGGGCGGAGCAACATAGTCTTGCGATTGGCGCAAAATTTCCAGGGGACGGGCTTCGGCATAGCCGGCTTTTTTTTTGATGATTTGCACGCGCAATCGTTGTCCGGGCAAAGATTGCTCGACGAAAATCACATAGCCGTTCAACCGCGCCAAGCCTTTCGCGCCGAACGCCAGCGTTTCAATTTCCAGCTCGAGTTCCGAGCCTTTTTTCAATGCAACGGCCACAGGGGGTAATCTCAAGATAGGGGAATTGGATTTGGATTGCTGGAGGAAGGGAATTATTGGATGAAGGGATTATTGGAACTTCAACAATCCCTTTCCAGCAATCCAAAAGTCCCCTCAATCCAACTGGAGAACCGTCATTTCCTGTTGCGGCGGTGTGTGAATTTCCGGGCCGGCCGCTCCCATGTATACGTTAATTTCACAACGAATGCCGAAATCCGGCAGATAAATTCCGGGCTCGATGGAAAACGCCACTCCCGGTGTGATGGCGCGCGTGTCATGGGTTTCGTAGCTGTCAATATTGACACCATTATCGTGCGTCAACATGCCCAGGCTGTGACCGGTGCGATGCACGAAATATTGGCCATAGCCGGCAGCGGTGATGTAGCCACGCACGGCTTCGTCAACTTGATAGCCATGCACGGTTTCTTTCGCCGCAGATTTCGCACGCAAAAATTCCACACCGCGGTCGCGGCCGGTTTTTACCACGTTGAAAACCTCCTGCACCCGGGCGGGAATTTGTTGGCCCGCATAACCCATCCAGGTAATATCCGCGAACACCGCACCCGGCGATTTTTTCTTGGCCCACAAATCGATCAAAATGACGTCGCCTTTTCGAATCGGGCTGTGCGCTTTGTCCGTCGGCGCGTAATGCGGGTTGCTGGCATTCGCGTTCACGGCCACAATCGGCGCGGCATCGGAAAGGCAATCGCCGTCGGCGAATTTTTGAACAATGAATTGCTGCACCTCATATTCATCGATCTGGCGGTTCGCGCGCAAAGCGGCGGCGATCATTTCAAAAGCTTGCGCCTGCGCCTCGTGCAGAATTTTTGCCGCGGCCACGTGCGTCTGCAATTGCGCCTCGCTCCAGCGCGCTTGAAATTCTTGAATGAGCTGCGCCGAAGTCACGATCTGTGCGCCGAAGGAACGCAGCAATTCCAGCATGCCGGCATCGACATAGGAGACCGTGGGCACGTCGTTCATGGGCGAATATTCCATGGCCAGCGGCCGGCCGATGGGCAACAGCGCTTGCAGCCGGTCGCGCATTTCCTGCAAGCCGGCATAAAGCTGCGTCTGGCCGGGCAAGGCGGGAAAATTTTTTTCTTCAATTTTATGTGCGAGCAACACCGGCTCGCCCTGCGCGGGAATGAAATAAAACCAGCGGCGCGTGATGTGAAACGCGCTCGGCGGCGCGATTTCGCGGGCCACGGCATTGAGGCCGTGAAAATCATAAATCAGCCAGCCCGCCAAATTTTCGCGGCGCAGGAAGGTTTGAATATCTGGAATTTTTGCAGTGACACCGGAAGAAGGGGAAGACATGATCGCTCTCGATTTTCAAAAATTCAATGAGAAAAGTTTTTTGTAAATATGTTGAGACTTTCATAAAAAGTCAAGTAGCAGAGGCCAGCCAACGTAATGCCTCAGTTACTGGTGGAGTAGCGCAGGCATCCCGGCCTGCAGACAAGATGTCCAATGTCACTAACTTTTAATAAATTTCTGGAGCATCCAAATTTAGATGCGCCAATTAAAACCATCCACACTCAACGAACTCCGCTAGGAGTGGAATGTTTATAGTAAAAATTGATTTAGCGTTGAAACCTCCGCAGGAGTGGCATGTTGACATGCAACAAAATTTTCAAGCTGTCAAATTCTTATAACATTTTTTACATTTCACTCACAATGCGGACGAGCCGCAACCAAAAAAGATTAACACAGAGAAAACTGAGCAAACAGAGAGGGGAACTCATAGAAAACTCCCTTGCTTTGTAAGCTCTGTTTACTCTGTTTTCTCCGTGTGAAAATTTTTGCTTTTTTTGCACTGATTTGACTGTTTAGCTACTAAAGGAGTTGAAAGAGCACAAGAATTCTCCGTGACTATAAACATTGCACCCCCTCCGGGGTTTGAGTAACGTGCCTTAGTTCGAAATGTTAGTGACATTGGACAAGATGTCTGCGCTACGTTGTCCACCAGTAACTGAGGCATTACCAGCCAACATTACTTGGATTCTTTAAGGCTACGCAATGCACAAAGACTACGTTCAACCGGAGCGAACAGAGCAAACGGAGAATTCTTTCTCCGTTTGCTCTGTTCGCTCCGGTTCAATTGGTTTAGTTTGCAGACTGGAAGTCTGCGTTACCAGCATAGATTGAATGGCTTCAATTCGCCTTGCCGTTATGCGCCAGGTAATCGAGCAAATCGATGCGCGTCATGATGCTCAACGGCTTGCGCTGATCATCCACCACCACGGCCGCATTGCTTTGCCGCAGCATCTCTTGCAACGTCGAAATCGGCGTGTGCAAACCCACCATGATAAACTGGCGATTCATACACTTCGACACCAGGGCCTGCGCATGGCCCGCACCCGAGCTGATGAATTCCATTAAATCCGCTTCGGAGACCATGCCCACTAACACACCGCCCGAGGTTACCGGCAATTGCGAAATGCCTTTCGCACACATGGTATCGACCACTTGCGCGACGGTTTGCATGTCATCCGCGCAAACCAATGCCGGCCGCCGGGCATTTTTGTTCCATATATCGTTGACACGGCCTTCCATGGGTTTGCTTTCAAAAAAGCCGTTGTCGCGCATCCATTTGTCATCCACGAATTTGGTCATGTAATTGCGCACGCCATCCGGCAAAACCACGACGCAATTTTGTCCGGCCTGCAAGCGCGGTGCTTTTTGCAAGGCCGCGTACAAGACCGAGCCGCTGGAGCCGCCCACGAGCAGACCTTCTTCGCGAATCAAGCGCCGCGCGAGCAAAAACGAAGCTTGATCCGCGGTCTTCACCCATTCATCCACCAAGCTGCGATCCAACACTGCCGGGATAAAATCGTAACCGATACCTTCTACTTTATATGTGGCGACTTCATTGCCGCCGCCAAGAATCGAGCCGATGGGGTCGGCGCCGACGATCGTGCACTGCGGACGTGCTTCTTTGATGCGCTGGGCCACGCCGGTAATCGACCCGCCCGTGCCCGCGCCCATCACGACCATATCGACCTGGCCGTTCAAATCATCCAAAATTTCCTGCGCCGTTTCTTCATAGTGCACGCGCGGATTGTTAGGGTTGGAATATTGATCGAGAATGTGGGCATTGGGCAATTCCGATTGCAGCCGGCGCGCCACGTTGATGTGGCTTTCCGGCGAATCAAATGCCGCTTCGGTCGGCGTGCGAATAATTTCCGCGCCCAGCGCTTCGAGCACAACTTGCTTCTCGCGGCTCATCTTTTCGGGCATGGTAATAATCACCCGGTATCCGCGCACGGCCCCGGCCAGCGCAATGCCGATGCCGGTATTGCCGCTGGTCGGCTCAATCAACGTATCGCCGGGCTTGATGCGTCCTTCGCGCTCGGCCGCTTCCACCATGCTTTTGCCGATGCGATCTTTCAAAGAACCGCCGGGATTCAAGTATTCACATTTCGCATATAAATGGCACGACAACGACGCACCGACACGGTGCAGCTTCACCATCGGCGTTCTGCCAATGGCTTGTAGAATGGATTCTAAAAACATGTTATGACCTCGTGATGAGTATTTTTGCGGCGAAATTCCGACGACAACGTTATAATCAATTCAATCACGGCGTTGCCAGATAAGCGATTCTTTTCACACAATCATCAAGCTCTTTAATGCAAAATCGGTGAGCGTTTTTATGCTCTTGTAATTTTCGATGCTGATCTTCTGGATCATGGCGTTATCCCTACAGGGTGATATTGGGGATTACCGATTCCGATACCCTTTTCAAAGTCCCTTCAATCCTTCCGAACGGCTCGCCGGTGGGGACGAAGATTTCATTTTGATTGTCGATCCCAAAGCGTTCGAGGTCAAACAGAAGATAATGCTTGTTGGGCATGACGAGATGGATTTGCGAAATTTCCGGGCTTGCGGCCAGCGCGGCTTCGCCCATGACATAAAGCGTGTGCTGCACCGACATGCTGTAATGCTGCGCGAACGCTTCGATTAACGCTTGCCGAATGTTTTGACGGCAGCGGTTGAAATCAGCCTCGGCATTTTGATAGAGCCAGTCCGCTTGCAAATCGGTTGCGCAAACGCGATCATCGGTTTCCTTCAAAGTCGTAAACGGGTCGCGCAAAAAACCGGAGAAGCCGGATTCCGTAGTTTTGAGCAGGACCATGTGCTGCAAGCCGGATTGGATCGCAACGGCTTCGCGGTCCTGGGTGATGAGGCTCGTCCATTTTTCATTGCCGGCGCCGATGAAAGCATAAGGATGAACTTTGGCGGTTGAGTTCGAAGTGGAAATCGTCAAGCGTTGCCAAAGCGTTTCGCTCAACTCGATGGTCGCGCATGCAATATGAGTATTATAGTCCAAAAAATGCCGGGCCAGCGCCAGGCCGAACTCCTCGATCGTTTCTAATTTGTGCTGCTGGGCCAGCGCATAAACTGTATTCTTCATGGTATCCGTGGGCAAAACCGGGCTGTTGTCGCCGTGTTGATAAACCTTTCCAAAATCGCCGGTCAACTGAATGCTGACGGAGACTTCTTTCAAATCGTGGCGATCGGCATGGCGCGTCACTTTCGCGACACGCACGGAAGATTTGCCGTAGCAGTTTTGCGATAAGATACACGACATTTCACCCTCTCACAAAATACGTTGAGCAGCGTCTTTCTTCCAGCAGCGTGTTGCCTGGAGATAACTCAGCTTCCGCGATACGTGGAATAACCGAACGGATTCAACAGCAACGGCACATGATAGTGCTGCTCCGTTTTTTTAATCTCGAACACGACGGCGGCATAAGGATAAAACGTTTCCCCGCCCAGCGCGCGGAAATAGCCGCCGGTATCGAAGGTCAAACGATAAATTCCCATTTCGAGTGCGGCGCCGGCCGGAAACAAATCGCTCACGCGGCCCTCGGCGTTGGTAGCAGTTTGCGCCAGTTCTTGCCATTCACCATTTGCCGCCTGCCGTGCCAAACTCACTGCAACACCGGCTGCCGGCTGGCCGCGACTGGTATCGAGAACGTGAGTGGTGATCGGATTTTTCATCGATTCACTCCCGTCGTGCTTTCAAAATTTTCACAAACGACTTGCCGCGAATCTCGGCTACCGTCAAGCCTGTGGCGGTTGCTTCTTCTTCGGTAATCGCGCCGCAATTGATACCGCGTAAAAAGAAATTCAGCAACCCCTGGCCTGTGGCGGCGTCATCGAAGACGGCGCCCACTAACGTCGCTTGCGCCGCTTTTGCAATGAATGCCTGCAAGCGCCGGGAAGCGTCAGCCAGGCTTTCGCGAAAGAAATTATACACCGCAGCATAGCGAATCGGCAACTGTGCCGGATGCAAATCCCAGCCCTGATAAAAACCGTGCTGGAGCGAATGCTGAATATGGCGATAACACAAACACCACGCTTCATGCACGACGCGCCGGTTTTCGTTTATTTGCTCTTCCGTCAACGGCGGCCCATGGGGAGAGGCGCGATGCGGGGCAACCGGCATGACGTTGGTCGCGCCGTCCGAAAGCCAAACGCCGGTGCCCGCCAATGCCACCGTCATCACGTGCCGCGCAAAATCACACGAAGCATGATCCATGCTTTGATAGGCTGCAATGATACTGCACACCGCGGTGTAATCATACACGCCAAAATGTGCCGCCACGCAACGTCCCCGCGACGCCGCCACGAACGCCGGCAGCGCGCATAGGCCCTCATGATTGATGAGGGCCTGCGTGGTTTCCACCATCACTTCCATCTTCAGCGCGCCGGCCGCCAGTTGGTTTTCAGCTTCGAGCAATTCAAAAATTTGAACCAGCGCTGATATTTGTTCTGCACTGGTTACTTTTGGTAAAGTAACGACAAAATTATCCGGTAATTTTCGTTGCGTGCGTTCGAGCAAAGTGGAGACAAAAATGTCGAGTGTTCTAAAGCTGCGCGCTTTCAATTCTTCGGTGAGCGGTTTGATGCGAATACCAATAAACGGCGGCAGGGTTTGCTCTTGCATGCCACGTGCCACTTCCTCGGCAGCCGCTTGCGCATGCCCGTCTTCTTCCGCCTCGGGGCGATTGCCATAGCCGTCTTCAAAATCGATGCGCAGATCTTCCACCGGCTCGCGCTCGAGTTTTGCGAGGACCCGGGTGTAGATCGTGTGGGCCAGCCCTGCCGGGTCATTCATGCGCCGGGCTTTTTCCGCGCCGGCCGCGAGCTCTTTTTGCAAAGCAGCGATTGCTGCGGCGGAATCCGGCAAATGTTCTGCGCCGCGCAGGCCCAGCACTTTGGCGAACACCACAAAATTCGGGGCATATTCCTGCAGCGTGCGCAGCGCCACGGCGCCGAGCTTTTGTGCGGCCTCGGCCTTGAACAATTGCGCGCCGCCATATACCGTGTGCACCGGCTGCCGCGCCGGCGAATCGCCGGGATAGATTTTTTCAAATGAGGTATTCGCCTCCTGCAGCCGCAAGAAAATGCCCGAAGTCGCTTCCGAAGTTAATGAAGTTCTCATGAACGCCTGGCCCTTTGTCTTTTACCTCATGCCCTTGCCAGCAACTTTTCCAGCCGTATTTTCGTGATCTTCGCCTGCTCCGCAACTGCAATTTGAATTTCGCGGGCCGGATCGTTCGGCAAACGTTGCCGCAATAGCGACAACATTTCTTCCGCGTTTTTGCCGGTGGCGCACACGATGAAAATGTAGCCGAACTTTTTTTCGTAGGCTTCATTGCCGGCTGCCAGCGCTTGCAGAATTTCATCGGAAGCGCTTTGTACTCCCGCTTGCTCGCCTTCAGCCCAGCCCTTGGCGCCGGCAAACTTCGCGCGCAAACTATTCATATCGCCGATCTTGGGATGATGCGAGAACGCTTCCCGCCAATCTTCAGACGAAAGCCGGCGCCAAATTTCTTCCGCAACGGCGAAAAGCTGTGCGGAATTGTGAAACGGCCGGTGTGAGGCCATTTCTTCTGCCCAACGTGACGACCCGCAGCAGCGGAGAAATTCGATTTGGGCGGACGGGGAAGCGAGGAGGTTGAAGGAGGTCAGAATCACAAACTTTCTCCGAGTTCTCGTTGGCGCAGTAGGTTATGCCGGACGGATTTCGCGAAAATCTTTGCAGGCAAATATTTTCGATGAACAAATAACGAGGTTAGGCGAATATTTTTCGAATACCTTGAACGACGGTAAATATCAATGAAAGCCCTCCCAATCCTACATAAATCTCATAGTCATTGATTTGTGAGAGCAATGAAGAATTATACATGCTGGCAAGCAAAAGAACCCCGCCAACCAAGCCCGGTCCGCTCAAAAATAAAGTTGCACAACTTTCAAGCTGGATTTTCCGCCGTTTTCGCAGGGACCAAAACACATAAAACAAGACTAAAAGGATCGCTGCCGTGGCAGAGAACAAAGTGGTGGAAAATCTCATTATTTATTGTTTTCCTCTTGACGAGCTTCAGTTTTATGGTCTTTATTGGCGAATTTGTTTTCGTATTTTTTCAGCGCCGCCCATACTCCGAGCGTTGCGCCCATCGCAATGCCAAAACTAAAGCTGCTGAGAATTCCAAATCCCATTGTAGCCGCTATAACTGTGGCGCCTGCAAATACGGCAAAAATAATTTCCCAATAATTCTTGACGGCCTTCATCAAACTAACGGAAGGAGCTTCGTTGATCAGCATAATCATCTCCACGCAAATTTCAATAAGAACCTGTTATAAAGTGCTGCTTAACATAGGTGAAGTCAAAGAGAAAGTCAAGCTCAGATCCGGCTTCAATATCGCAACGAAAGCCGCAACCCAAAAGAATTTTGTAAGCGGATGAAGCAGATACGGAACGGGTTCATCCGCTCGATCCGTTTAATCCGCTTACAAAAAATTTTTTACGCATTACGTTTTACGCCTTATAGCTTACGTGATGCGTAATTCGTAAAATGTAAACAACTTGTTTGGTTCCGGCTCGTCCGGGTTATGAGATTAGTTTGCCAACCTTCCCCAAACGCGCAACCGGCTGACACCGCCATCCGGAAAAATGTTCAAGCGCAAGTGCGTGAACGGCCCGCGAGCTTGCAGTTCTGTTTCGAAAAAGTGTTGCATATGAGCGTGCAATTTTGTTTTCGGAAGAATTTCCGTCCACGCCGTTTCCGGCTGCGCGAGATCGTCGCCGGCTTGCGCGGCACTCACACAGCCTTCAAGCGCGCACGAATCGGGAAAATTGCCTTTAAAATGATCGGTGTCAACTTCCACGCGCTGGATGAATCCGCTCGCGCCTAATTTTAAAATGATCCAATCAAACCCGGAGCCGCGCCGCCGCCGCGTTTCCCAGCCGTCGCCCATGTTCAACGCGCGGCCGGGCATGATGAGATTTTCCATCGGGCTGAAAAACATATCGCTGCACGCCAGCGGCAATCCCCCGTTCTTTATTGACGCGAGATCAATTAATTCTTCTGAATTGAATGCAGTGAAGTCGGGCGCGGCCACACCAAAAATGCGCAAACGCGCCACACCGCCATCGGGAAAGATATTGAGCCGCACGTGCGTCCAGCGGCGCTCATCGGCAACGGCAAATAAGTTTTGCGCGCCGGGCTTAAGCGGTGATTTGGAAAGAATAGCCGTCCATTCCGTTTGCGCCTCCCTCAACGCATTAATTGAAGCATGCTCGCCGGCATGGCAAGCATCGAGGGAAGCATACGGCGGGTGGTTGCCGAGAAAATAATTGGTGTCAATATCAACGCCTTTGATCACGCCGGGAATGCCGAGCTTGATGATGCAATAATCATATCCCGGTGTGCGCTTGCGGCGGGTTTCCCAGCCGTCCATCCATTTTCCGTTCTCGGTATATTTGTCCGGAACGAAAATGCCGCGGCCGGGCTTGAGCAAATTTTCTTTGGGTGCAAAAAATTCGTCGTTCGCAAAAAGCGTTTCGCCGCCCACGCGTTCGGCCGCGAGATCGATCAAGCCGGCAAACGAGGCGGCGGATAAGTTTATGGAAGAGGACATGGTGATGATCTAAGAAATTCTAAATCTCAAACAATAAATTAGCATTACAAAACTAAAGTTTTGCACTCCGCCTTTCCCTCACACCTGCTTGCGCAACAAGGTCGCACCCGTGGGATGATCGCCAAAACGGCCGCGCTCGTAAATTTTGGTTCCGCGCAAAAACGTCGCCTCCACCACGCCGGCGAGCTGCCGGCCCTGATACGGCGTAATTTTATGGCGGTGATGAATCATTTCAGCCGCCAATGTGAATTTGGTTTCCGGATTCCAAACGACGAGATCCGCATCGCAGCCGGAAGCAATCATGCCTTTGCGATGCGCTAATCCGAGAAATTTCGCGGGCCGGCGCGACAGCCATGCGCTCAAATCAAGAATGGAAAAACCTCGCGGGCTTGCCGTGGTCCACATAACCGGCAAAGTGAATTGCAACGAAGCAATGCCGCCCCATGCGCGCTGAAAATCTCCGGCTTCGATCAGTTTCATCTCCGGCGGGCAGGGCGAATGATCCGAAGCGATGAAATCAATTTCGCCGGCGCGCAATGCCTGCCAAAGCTGCTCGCAATTGTCGCGCTCGCGTATGGGCGGCGCACATTTGAAGCGCGTGTCGCCTTCGGCAATCTCTTCGGCCGAGAAAAAAAGATAATGCGGACAAGTCTCAACCGTAATGGGCAATCCTTCTTCTCGCGCTTTTTTTAAAAGAGGCAACGCTTCCGCCGAAGATAAATGCACGATATGGACGCTGCAACGGTATTCCCGGCATAAATCAATCATGAGCCGAATGGCCTCATGTTCCCACGATTTCGGGCGCGAAGCCAGATAAGCTTGATAGCGGCGCGGGTGGGAAGGCATGAAAGGCTGACCGTCACTCAACTCGGCATGCACCAGCAAAGGCAAGCCATGTTTGGCCACCATCGGCAGGGCGGCGCGCAGATCAGCCTCCGTGGCATTCGGAAAATCCTCGATGCCGGAATGAACCAGAAAGGCTTTCACACCCAACACCCCGGAAGCTAACAAAGGCGAGAGCGTGTTGCAATTATCCCCGATGAGTCCGGCATAGAAACCGCAATCCACCCACAACTTTCCCTTGGCCGCCGCCAGTTTTTGTGCCAATGCGTTTACAGTCGTCGTGACCGGAGTGCTATTGAGCGGCATGTCAACCAGGGTGGTAATGCCGCCCGCTGCTGCCGCGCGCGTCGCGGTTTCAAATCCTTCCCACTCCATTCTGCCGGGTTCGTTGATATGCACGTGCGCATCGATCAATCCCGGCATAATCACGGCGTTGCCAAAATCTTCAATCGGGATATTTGCAAAAGGCCCGATGCCGGCGCCTACTTCCACAATCTTGCCGTCTTTAATGACAATGCTGGCTGCCCGCATGCTATTATCGGTTACGACGCGCCGGCTGCAAACAATGAAGGCATCAGAATGTGAGGCCATGGCTTTAAAATTTAACTAAACTCTTTCAACGCCGCCGCCAGCAGCGGAATCATGATCTCATGATGCCCGATAAAATTATAGCCCTTGCCGCCTTGTAATGTCGGCCGCTGCACGACGTTCACGCGCGGCCGGTAATGTGCAAACATGTCGAAGTTGGCGGTATAGAAATTATTGACGGGAGGATTGACGTTGCGGCAAATGGTCAAGGCTTTCAAAAATACCTCGGGCATAATGACATTCGAGCCGAAATTCAATACCACGCCACCGTCGTTGATTTTTCCGACTTGTGCGGTAAAAATTTTGAAATCGCGAAACGATAATTCGCCATAAGCCGCCCCATCGGCGCTGGGATGCTGGTGAATGATGTCAGTGCCGATGGCGACGTGAATGGTTGCCGGAATGCTCAACTCGAATGCCGTTGCCAGCAAACTGATTTTTTCTTCTTCTGATTTCAGTTCAAATAGCGCAGTACCGACTGCTTCTCCAAAACCCTGTTCGAGAACCCTCCCTTTTACAACGGCCTGATTGATGAACTCCCCGGTTTCGCGCGCCATGCCGAAACTGCCGTCGGCCAGACCGTCCGCCACCTCTTCTGAAGTTTGCCCGAACAAAGCCAATTCCGTATCGTGCACCACACCTGCGCCGTTCATCGCCAGACAGGTGATGAAATCCTTGCGCATCAAATCGATCAGCACCGGCGACAAACCGACTTTGATGACGTGCGCGCCCATCATCACGATCACCGGCTTCTCGCGTTCGCGCGCCTCGATGATATGCTGCACCAATTCGCGCAAATCCTTCGCCGCTAGAATGTTCGGCAGCGAATGCCAGAACGTCTCGAAAAAATCCCCACGGCGAAACGGCTGCGCCAATTCTTCGCGGTGCACCTTGCTGTGCCGCTGCTGCACGGGATAGGTTTTGACTTTAGAGAGATCGATTTCAGGGAATTTAGACAAGAGAACTCCGAAGATTGTCGCACGTTACAAATCTTGGGGAGGGTAGCCGCCAATTTTTGCGATGATCTTTCGCCAAGCAATGATGGTTGGCAGATTCATCTTCAGCGCAATGACAGCGGCACGTCCGATTGCCGTGCGACCAATGATTTTTGTGCCTGATTTATCCCATCCGAAATGATCATGCCACTTTTGCCGAGACGGATTGAATAGTGACGTCAGTTGCCCTGAGGCTGGATCAAGCGCAGATATTTTGTCTGCTTTGTGAGCATTGCAGTTCGGACAGGCCGGGCAAATATTTTTCGCTACGTCTTCACCACCTGCTGAAAGCGGTACGATATGATCCTTTTGCAAACCTTGAGGTAGATAAATTGCCAGCATTTGGCAATACGCGCACCGCCATTTGAAATCTTGCTGGATTTTGCGCCAGGTCTTGGCCGAGATCATTTATTTTTCCGGGGAGCCAATTTGCGACGCAGAGAACCGGTCCAATAAGAATCGTGTAACGGAGGCAATAAACCGCGACGTATAGCTTCACCAATAGCTTGCGTCTTTTTGATGCCAATATCGTTATGAATCTCGAGCAAGATATCGAGAAGCTTATGTTCCTCCTCGGATAACTGTCGCGCCCCCCCCAAATGAATGAGCCGATGCATTTGCAATGCTAACGCTCTTTTCATCCGGGCATTCACCAGCTCCATCAACCTCTCTTCGGATAGATTGTGGAAATCAGTTGTGGCTTTGCGGGACGAGCTTGTGCGCCGATTGCGATCATTTTTCAAAAGCGGCAGAGAAAAGCGTTGCAATTCCGTTAGAATAAAATCCGGTAGCTTTTGCCCCCTTTTCACTGCAACAGAACGGACGGAAGCAGCCAATTTGGTGGGGAGATAAAGCGTAATAGTTTCCATAAAGGCTCCTTTATCACACGCCGCTATTATTTGCGGATTGATGATAGCGCAGCATGCGCGCTTTGGCTTTGTATTCGTAACCCGTCTCCACCTCCGCCAAACCGTTTTTGATGAGGTGCATATTGATGAACGTTTTGTTCTTCAAATAGAGATAGGCAAACTCCTCTTCGCCATTCGGCGGCATCGCTTCGTCGAATTTGGGAAAAACCTTCCGTCGCCCGATCAACTCTTGCAAAAATTGCATGGCCGCGGCTTCTTTTTCCGCGAGGGGTTTGATGCCGAGCAAGCGCACGGTTTTGCCGTTCTTCATCTCGATGCAATCCGGGGAGACGATGCGTTTGACTTTATAAAACGTGTCGGGGTTGCTTTCATTGCCGTCAATTTTTGAGCCGAAGCTCATCTTGCGCGGATCGACCTTCTTGTCGAAACGCACGTGATCTTTGAAAATGTACGGCAGCTTGGCGATCTCGGCTTTGAAATCACGCGGCGCAGGCTTTTGTTCGATGATCTCGCCGTTGGCAACCTCGCCGAAAAGATCGCGCTCTGCGATCTGCAATTTCTCTTTGATGAGCGGAATAAACTCGCGATTGATTTCATAACCAATCGAATTGCGCGCCAAATTGCGCGCAGCCAGCGCAGTCGTTCCGCTGCCGAGAAAGGGATCGAGCACAGTCTCACCGGGGAAAGTAAACATGCGAATTAATCGTCGCGGCAGTTCTTCCGGAAACATGGCGAGGTGCTCGTTCTGCCTATCGCCGGGGAAATTCCAATGGCCGTAAAAATATTCGTTCCACTCTTCGGTGGTCATTTTAGAATTTTCTTTTTGCTCCGCCGTCGGCTTGGGAGATTTGCCGAGCTTTTTGAAAAGGAGAATGAATTCGTAATCGAGCTTCACGATGCCGTTGCGCGGATGGGGAAACGAACCCATGATCGTGGCGCCGCCGCTGGTGTTGACCGTCGTCACTTTCTGCCAAATGATCGCGCCCATGTAATCGAAGCCGATGGTCTCGCAAAACTTGATGATCTCCGTGCGAATCGGAATGATCTTGTAGCGGCCATAATAAACCGAGCGCGCGAACTGATCGCCGATATTCACGCACAAACGGCAGCCGGGGTGCAGCACGCGATAACACTCGTTCCACACGAGATTCAGATTGTTGATGTAATCTTCGTAGCTGTCGTTGAAGCCGATCTGATTCGCGTGGCCGTAATCTTTGAGCTGCCAATACGGCGGCGAAGTGACGACGAGATGCGCGGATTCATTCGGCACTTCGGCCATCGCGCGCGAGTCGCCGAGAATGATGCGATGCTGGGTTTTGAGTTGTTCCATGTCTTTCGTAAGATCGGCTTCTACTGTTCGCGTGCGAGCTTGCGCAACTGTGCTTCGGAAAGACCGGTGATCTCTGCGATGAGCGCAGGTTCAAACCCTTTGGCGGTCAACTTGCGCGCCATTTCTATTTGGCTTTCACGCTTGCCTTCGCGCTTGCCTTCGCGCCTGCCTTCGCGCTTGCCTTCGTTGAAATATCCCTTTTTTTCTTTGCGCACTGCCGTTTCTAACATTTGTTGTGCCTCCTTTGGGGATTCATAAACACGTTCCAAAGCTTCATAAGCCGAAGGCGGAATCCTTCCGTGTTTCCGCATCTGAACGAACCAATTCAGCAGCAACGAGACCGCGGTCTTATCGCTCTCGCGTCTGAACAATTCCTGAAGCTCCTTTTTGATCAAGTCTAGATCATAATGGGCCTCGGCCAAGAATAGAGTCGAGACGAGGTTCTTAATCTTGAGCAATTTTTCTTTGCTAAAGGCGTTGGCGGCGATCTTGAAATACTTGAAGCGCAAGCCGTATTCGCCGAGATATTCCTCGCCTTCGATCAGCTCGGCCAAACTCTCGGGCGCAGTCCATTTGCGCGGCCCGCTATAAAGAAGAATCGGAAAGACCGGCGGAAGCTTCTTGATCCTTTTGTGCGAGGCCACATAATCCATATAAAAGCTACTGACGTAATTCGCGAGGGCCACGCTCGTGAAGCGTTCGACTTCGGGCTTGAACTCCATCAGCACGATAATGAAAATTTCCTTACGCTTCAACTTGATCTTGTAGACGAGATCGGAGATCGTCTCTTTATAATGATCGGCGACGAAGGATTTGTCCAAAGTCTCGCAAGACTTGAAATCCAACTCCTTCACCCACTCTTGGCGCACGAACGTTTCCAACAACTGGCGAAAGATGGTTTTGTTCTTGAACAACTTTCTATAGCCGCGATCTTGAATCTGGCGCATCAAGCTCCTCCCTCTTTTATAAACGCCGCTTTGAAGTTATGCCATGACCGCCATGGTTTCCACGGCTTTTTCAAGCACCAACAACCCTCGAAACTTCTCCATCGCCTCGCGCTCTTCTGCACCCAGTCGATACACAAACCCATCCAAATACACCTGCACCTCCGCCGGTGTCAAGCCCAAGCGCTTGCCGTGCCATGCGCCGAAGTTGGGATGGCGTTGATCGGCATCGAGCGCGGCTTGTTCGAGTTGCTGAAGCAGTGCTTGTTTTTTGTCTGCGCTCACATTGCGGCGCAAAGCCCAGGTTGCAAATACAAACGGCAAGCCGGTCCATTCATGCCATTCATGGCCGAGATCGAAAACAAAGCGAAAATTAGCGAGGCCGGATTTCATGCGCAACAGCGCTTCATCGCCAATGACCAGCACCGCGTCGAATTGTCCGGCATCCTGCGCTTGAAACACGGGATGCATGCGCTCAAGCGAAGCACTCACGCCGTATTTGTGTGTGAGTAAGACTTTCAGCAATTCAATCGAAGTCGAAGTATCGGAAGTAATGCCGATGCGCTTGCCCTCCAAATCCCTCCAATTATGCTTGGAATAAAAAACCACGCTGCGCGCAAAGTTTTTAACCGCAATGCCGTAATCAAGCGCTTCGTAATCTCTTTCCACCAGCCAAAAATCCAGTAGCGAGAAAGGCCCGCCGTCGATGTGCTGCGCTTCTGCCAGGCGGCCCATTTGTCGCGGGGTAAGTGGCAAAACGCGGAACGGTCGGTTTTCGAAGCGGTCATAAAACGGCACGCAATTGAGATAAGGAATTTTGCCGACCGTGTCTTTATCATGCACCGCAATCGGATTGTAGAGAATGTCGCGCTCCACCGGCACCTTGCCGCTGCTCTTGATGAGTTTGATCACGTGCTCCTTCGCGAGCGCAATCGGACTCGTGGCTTTCGCGGCGTGCGCGATGCGTTCTTCGCCGACCGTGCCGTCCATATCATCCGCGCCGAAACACAATGCGATGGGCGCGACTTGCTCGGAGAGCATGATCCAGTACGCTTTGATATGCGGAAAATTGTCGAGCATCAAGCGCGAGACCGCGATGGTTTTCAAATCATCGACTGCCGAGGTGTAGCGCGTTTTAATGCCGGTGTCGCCGGGCTGAAACGCCAGCGGAATGAAAGAGAGAAAACCGTGCGAGCGATCTTGTTGCTCACGCAGCTTGATCATATGCACGATACGCTCTTCGAACGTCTCCACGTGGCCGTATAACATCGTCGCATTGGTCGCAATGCCGAGCTGGTGCGCGGCTTCGTGAATTTCCAGCCAGCGTTTGCCGCCGATTTTTTGATTGAAGAGCAAACGCCGCACGCGCTCTGAGAAAACCTCCGCGCCGCCGCCGGGCATGGTCGAAAGCCCGGCGGCTTTGAGCTGGGCCAACACTTCGGTGATCGGCAGCTTGAATTTTTTTGAGAAGAAATCGATCTCGACGGCGGTCCACGCTTTGATATCGATCTTCGGAAAATTCGCTTTGATCTGCCGCATCATCTCCAAATAAAATTCCCACGGCCATTCCGGGTGCAAGCCGCCGACGATATGCGCCTCGTGCAAATCGTGCGTGAGTTTGTCGAGAATGTTCTGCATGGTCATTTCATAGGCGCGCTCATCCTTCGCTTTCACCGCGAAGTCGCAGAACTTGCACGCGAGCACGCAGATGTTGGTGGGGTTGACTTGCCGATTGACGACGAAATAAACCGCGTCGCCGCTCTTCGCGCGTTGCATCGCATGCGCCATTTTGCCGAGCGAAAGGAGGTCATCGGTTTCGAACATCGCGACGCCGTCTTGCAAATCCAAACGCTCACCGGCTTGCACTTTTTGCCAAATGGGCGCGAGGCGTTGGTCATGAAAGCGAATATTAGGGAAGTAGGGCATGAGGGATCCTTTCAAGGTGAATTAAATTTTCTCTGCCTTCACTGGTTACGACGATTTTTCCCGTTGCGGGCTTTCCACTTCGCATGCCATTCTACAAAGCGATGCTCTTGTGGCAGCAAGGCAATGGCTTTCGAATAGGCGGTCTCGATTTCCGTTTCAGGCGCGCGAAGCCAAGCTAGTGCTCGGGCAATATTGAAAAAACACCAGGCTTGTTGTTCTTCATCATTCGACAATTGAATGGCGCGCCTATATAGCTCTATGGCTTCGGCGGTTAATCTTTTTTTTGTGATATGTTCATCCTGCGGCAAGGCTGCGGAAAGTTGTATTTTCGTTTGTGCGAAGTCATAAAGCTTGTCCGGATTGTTTCTAAACACATCGCCAAGGAAAGCACCTACTTGATGCGAAACGCGAAGTTGTCGTAGACGCTTGGGCTCTTTACTGGCGGTAGTTTGTTGCATGGCGCGAGATTCGAGAGCCTTCATCAAATCGGGATTGGCCTCATTTTCTTGCAATAGTTTTTCGGCTGCGGAATGGTTTCCCAGCGAGATGTGATACTCGATCAGTTGCGCAAGCAATACGGCGGATTGAGGAAGCTGCTGCAAGGCTGCTTTCAAAATCTGCACGGCGTTGTTATTGTCGCCCACAGCACGATGGTGCGCCGCCTCTCGCAAAGCGTTGATGACGATGTATTGCGGATGCGCCGGCAAAATCACTCGAAAATACGTGCGCGCCTCGTCAAATTCAAAAACCGGGCTGAGCGAGCCATTTTCCTTCATTTTACGAATGATCTTAGGTATGCCCGTTCCTCGGCCTTCTGCCAATTTTAGCTCTTTCAAAAATTCCCCGATGCGACGATTACGGTTCGGAACCGCGGGTAGAGAAACACCCGGCTGAAAGTGGCGCATCTCCAGCCCAGCGACGGGGCCAGGATAACTGGTGATCTCCATGCGATTCGGATATAAATAAATTTTTATCGGTTCGTAGGCGCCTTCGTAGCTGCGATGATAAACGGCATTGACGACAGTCTCTTCCATGGCCTCATAAGGGAACGCCACCGTTAGCTCTGATTCCGCTTGTCCGGGAATTTTTCTGATCATCGTGGTGCTGAGGCCGGTCAAATAGTCTTTGACCTGTCGAATTTGTGCGTGCAAAGGGCCGCCAAATACTTTTTCTTCGATGAGATCGCCGCCGGCGTCATCGCCGAATTGCACCACTTCTATGCGAGCGCCGGGGAAATATTCGGTGGGGTCATGCGTAAAAAACAGCAAGGCGACATTCTTGGGCACTTCGTGTTCGTTTACTCGTGAACAAATGCGCAGCTTTCGATATAACTCAGCATCCGCTATATTGCTCTCGGCCGCCACCAAATCGCTTTTGACATCAAACAGATAATTTCTCACCAAAGTGGGAGAGATGGCGTCAATCGTGACGGAGGTGTTGCGGCGGTCATCATAAGGAACTTTGGCGGTCATTTGTATGAGCTGGGTGAGAATGTCGTCTTTGGCCTCGACCGTTTCACTGCCCAAACGCACATAATAAGCCCGCTCCGAACCGCGCCGTGATTTGGGGGCTTGATAAAGCCGTGTTTCGCCGGCCGGCGCCCAAAGCACGATAATCTGTTTCCCTTGAAACACTTCAGGAGAGATCAAAGGCTGATAATCCGGATTGAGGCGTTTGCACTGTCCTTGAATTTCTTTTTGAATTTCATCAAGATTCGTCCCCTCGATCCCGTGCGGCGGCAAAACCGGCAATCCGTTCCGCTCTTCCACACCAATGACGATATATCCGCCGTTCAGATTCAAAAAATCATTCGCAAAAGCACAAATCGTGCGAACGACCTGCTCTAGAGTTTGATCAGACCAGGATCTCTTGAATTCTCGCCGAACCGATTCGACGGAACGGGCGTTTATCAAATCATCCAAATTTATCGGAAGAATTTTCATTGTCAGATTCGGTTCATTTTATACTAAAGATCGGACTTTGGCATAAGATACTTCTTACCGCCAATAATCCTCCCACCGCCGCTCAACCTTCTCGCGCACCTCCTCACTCATCACCAGCGGGCCGGGATACCCCGGCTTCCACGTCGCATCGATGCCCATCACGCCGCGATAAATTGGACTGATGCCCAGCAACTTCTGTTCGGTGAAGATCACATCGCGCTCGCAATCGAAGCGCGTAAAGATGCCCCAAATGTAACTCTCCTGGCGCTGCAAATCAACATCTTCGCTTACCGCGACAATTATTTTTAAATCCACCAATTCCGAGATGTGCACCAGCTCTTCGACAATTTTTCGGCCCTCACCATTTATTTTAACAGCCATCAAAGCCTCTTGATAAACCCGCGCTTCAATAATCGCCGGATATTCTCGCGGCAACTGCGCGATAACTCGCTCAACTTTCTCCCGATCGCCCCCTCTCCCCATCTCCCACTCTCCCCGTCCCCCACTCTCATCTTCCCGCCCTCCGCCCTTCACCGTCGCATCCAAAATCATCTTGCTGCCGAGATTCATTTTGAACGAAGTAAAATCCAACGTATCGAGCGGCACTTTGGGGATCATGACGAAATCATAATGTGGATCAAAATTCATTTTGATCGCATGCAAGACCGCATCGAAGTCACGCACGTTGACATGCTCTGAAACTAAAATAATGCACTTGGTGAGCGAGAGTTGATCCGTGCCCATCAACCCCAGCGCGGATTTCATCGCTTCTTTTTGATAGCGCTGCTCGACCGAAACAACGAGCAAGTTGTGAAAGCCGGCTTCGTAATAGGCCCACACATTTTTGATCTCTTTGTGAATTAGGCGTGCGAGCGGGCCAAGGATCTGTTGCGTTGCGTCGCCGAGAAATTTGTCTTCCATCGGCGGCTTGCCCACAACTGTGGCGGGATAAATCGCGCCGCGGCGATGCGTAATTTTTTTGATATGAAAAACCGGGAAATCCGCGGCATGCGAATAATGGCCGAAGTGATCGCCGAACGGACCTTCGAGCTTGGTTTCGTTGAGCGGTACGGTGCCTTCGAGAATGAACTCAGCTTGCGCAGGAACTGAAATTGAGATTGACTTGCCACGGGCCATCGGCACTGCAGCGCCGCGCAAAAACCCCGCGAACATGACTTCATCAATGCCTTCGGGCAAGGCGGCGATCGTCGCGAGCAGCAACGCGGGATCAGTGCCGAGCGCTACGGCAATCTCAAACTCGCGATTAAGCTTTTGCGCTTGATAATAATGAAAGCCGCCACCTTTTTGAATTTGCCAATGCATGCCGGTCGAGCTTTGATCATAAACTTGCATGCGATAGATGCCGACGTTGCGCTTGCCATCGCGCGGATCATAAGTGAAAACCTGACCGAGCGTGATGAAGCGGCCGCCGTCCTCCGGCCAGCATTTTTGAATGGGCAAATGAGAGAGATTCGGCTTTGTTATGATTTGCTGTGAGAGCGCATTGCGACTTCGTTTCGGCCGCGCCGCTAGGAAGCGCTTGACCATCGGCCAATGCTCGAGAATCAGTTTGGGCTTGGGCGGCATCGCGGCTTCGACAAAGTGAATAAGCTCCTCACCGAGCTGATCGGGATGCCTGCCGAGCGCCAATTCGATGCGACGCTCGCTCGCGAGCAGATTGATCGCCAGTGGAAACTTCGCGCCTTTGACGTTTTCAAAGAGCAGCGCCGGCCGCCCTTCCAGCAATGCGCGCACGGCAATCTCCGTTACTTCCAAAACCGGATCGACTTCAATTTTGACGCGGTGCAGCTCGCCGAGGGATTCGAGGTGGCGGGCGAAATCACCGAGAGTGCGAATGTTAAGCATGCAGGCAATATGAGAATTTGGCCGCGAATCTGCAAGGCGGAATTTGCGCTTGACAATGGCTCCAGCTTTCTATACTGTTTTGCACTTTCATTCTGACTAAATTCCCTTTCAAAAAAGCCGGCGGAACCGGGGATAGCGCGACTTCAGGCAGCGGCATCACAAGTTCCTGTCCCTCCGACACAACCCTTCACCAGGGGAGGTGTGACATGCGTCGAGTAGCAGCGCTCATGCTTCTTTGCGCTTGTTTGCCCTGTGCGATCAAGCACTCTCTTCAAACGATCACCCGCCGAAAACTCTCATTGCCTTTGCGAGTTGGAAGCCGATTCCCCGAACGATTATCAAAATCAAAGACTCCTTCATTTCTGCAGCGTCACGTGGCCGCAGCAATGGTGATTCTAGTTTTTGCCTCCCTTTCACAAACTGCTGTCCTCGCTCAAACTAGCCAAACACAAAGAAAAGCTCAAGCGGATTCCTTGCGAAAACTGGCGGATGCCTTGTACCGGCAATATCAATTGCAACCGGCATTGCAAAACGCCCTGTTGGCGTTGGAAATTTACCGGGTCTTCGGCGATCGCGAAGGGGAGGTGAAATGTCTGAGCAGAATTGGAATGATCTATACGGATTTGACCGATTACCCCAAGGCGGAAGAGCATTTGCAACAAGCTTTGCAGATTAGCCGCGAACTCGGGGAGCAGCAGAACTTGATTCTCACGCTTCATAATTTGGGCACTTTACGTAAAGCCGAGAGAAAATACGATGCCGCTTTGCAAACTTTTCAAGAAGCGCTCAAGATAGCAGAGGCGGGCGGTAATGAATTGAAACAAGCTGAGCAATGGAGAAATTTAGGGGCGGTTTATACGGATATGGACAAAGCTGATCTTGCTTTTGACTATTTGAACAAAGCCCTAGCATTTGCGAAAGAAGCTAGCGACGATTCATTGATGGCTGCCACGCTATTAAACTTGGGCAGCGCTGCGACTGATAAAGGCGATTCCCCTGGCGCCGCGGCATATTGGGAGCAGGGCCTACCCTTGGCGAAAAAAACGAAGAATCTCAAACTGGAAGGATCGTTTTTGAGCAACCTCGGCAATTCTTATCGGAATACCGGAAAATATCAAGAGGCGCTTTCATGCTTGAAGCAGGCTTTACAGATAAACCGTGCAACGCACAGCCGCTGGACCGAAGCCAATACGCTGCGAGAAATGGGGATTGTTTTTTACTATCAAGGCTTGCCGGATAGTAGTGTGGCATATTGGAATGATGCGATCGAAGTTTTCAAAAGCATCCCGGACTGGTCTGCGGTGGGGATGGTCACCGGCCACCTGGGGGTTTATTATAAAAACACCGGAAAACCTTTTGAGGCGTTGAAAGCCTATGAAAAAGCTCTGGCGCTGGTTCGTGAAGCCAAAAACGAAAGAGAAGAAGCGAATATCCTGGGAAATATTGGCAATGTTTACAACGATATTTTGGGGGATTATGATGAGGCTGAAAGCAATTACAAAAAGGCGCTGGCGATAAAAGAAAAGTTTAAGGAACAAGCTTTTGTCGGAAAGCTATTACAAATGCTCGGTATTCTGCAAAAAAATCGCGGGGATTACCAAGCGAGCTTAGCCTATTGTCATCGTGCTTTGGAAATCTCTGAAGCAAGTGAAGATTGGTCTGCCGTGGCAAACCTTTACGGAAATATTGGCGGAGTATATATGGATCTTGATGAAGAGGATAAGGCCTTGCCATACCTCAACAAATATCTTGAAATCATGAAAAGGCTGGAAGAGAAACGCGGAATGCCCGAGGCCCTTGTCAACCTGGGCATCACTTACAATAAAATGGGCAACGATACTTTGGCGTTGAATTATTTTCATCGAGCGGAGAGCCTTGCTGTACAATTACAGAACATGAGTATTGTGGCCTCGACTCAACACGGCACGGGTGAAGCATTCAAACAGCGCGGCAAATTTGATCAAGCTCGGCAGGCTTATCAAAAAGCGTTAAAGACGGCAAAGGATGCTTCGAATATGAAGCATCAAACTGAAACATTACGCGCGCTCGCCGGCCTGGATATGACATTGGGAAATTTTGAATCTGCATTGAGGGCTTATACCGAAGCTTTAGAGATTGCAAAGAGAATTGGCGCGCCGGAACAAATTTGGCCGGCACATCTAGGTTTGGGCGCCGTACTAGAAAAGCAGGGCAAAAATCATCTAGCCTTGAAACATTATGCTGCTGCAGTAGATTCCCTCGAGTCCCAACGTTCCAAGCTCACCATCGAATCGCTCAAGCTTTCTTTTTTGGAAGAAAAGCTGGAAGCCTATCATGCTTTGATTCAAATGCTGCTCAAGAGCGGACGTGTAGAGGATGCCTTCAATTGTCTCGAGCGGGCCAAAGCCAGAAGCTTGTTGGATGTTCTGTCAACAAAAAAGATCAATGTCACAGCTGGAATATCTCCCGCACTCTTGCAGCGAAAAAAAGAAGTTGAATTTCAGCTTCGCCGGGTGAACGAGCTGCTCTCCAAAGCCCACACTGAACAAAAACCCTCACAAGAAAAGATTGCCGCTCTCGAAGACAGCCTGGGCAAAGTCCGTTTTGCTTACGAAGAGCTGTTGCAAGAAATTCAGCTCAAACACCCTCGCTACGCCCAGCTCACTGGCAACACCGAGCCGCTTACGTTGCGTGAGATTCAGCAGAAAATCATTCAACCGGGCACGGTGCTGATCGAATATTTGATTACCGAGAAGCAAACCTTCGGCTTTGTGGTTCGCCCCGACTCTTTGAAGTGCCTTGCTCTCGATCTCACCGAAGCCGAAGTGCGCGCTGCGGTGGATACTTTGCTGCAAGATGCGCGCGCCGCTGGAACCGGCGCCATTCGCAATCTCGCCGACCTCCGCTTCAATTTAAAGACAGCCGAGCGCCTGTACCGCAAGCTCATCGCGCCGCTCGAATCCAATATCCCGAGCGGCAGTGCACTCATCATCGTTCCCGACGGCATTTTGCACTACCTGCCATTTGAAGCCTTGGTGCTTGAGATCAAAAAAGAGCTTCCGGCTGCGTCAACACCCTCCTGGTTTAGTCGTCTGTTCGCGTCGAAGAATGCGGGATCTCCTCCGTTGTTTCAGGAGTATGAGTGCGCTCGTTTTCTGATCGAGAAATATGCCATCAGTTATGCGCCCTCGGCCAGCGTGCTTGATCCGGCGCTGCTGCACGTCAGAGATCAAGCGCCTTCTACCGAAAAATTGGGTATCTTCGCCAGCCCGGATTTTGGCGGCGCTTCAAGTGATCAGCTCAAGAACATTTTCGATGCCGCAGTTTCGAGCCTCGGCATGTTGATCTTGATGGGGCCAAACAACGAATGGCATTATCCTCCCTTGCGCCAAACCGAGCGCCAGGCTCATGAGTTGGCTGAGAAAGTGAAGCCTTCACGAATTTTCATCAGCAAAAACGCCAAAGAAGAAACGTTCAAACAAGAGGCCGGCAAGCATCGCTATGTGCATATTGCCACGCATGCCGTCACCGAAGAGCGCATGCCGATGTACTCACGAATCGTGCTTGCACAAGATGAAGATCCAGCGGAGGACGGGCTGTTGCACGCGCATGAGATTCTCAACCTGCGCTTGAACGCAGACTTGGTAACGCTCGTTGGCTGCCGAACCGGCCTAGGCAAGCTCAGCCACGGCGAAGGGCATGTCGGACTTGCCCGGGCATTTTTATATGCGGGGACGCCCACCCTCGTCGTCAGCCTGTGGGCCGTCGAAGAATCGTCCGGGCTGGCGATGAACCATTTCTACGAAAATATCGAACGCGGCTTGACAAAAACCGAAGCGTTGCGCCAGGCCAAGTTGCGCATGATCAAATCGCACGGCAAGCTGCCGGATGGCAAGAAAATCTCCTACGCGCATCCGTTTCTGTGGGCGCCGTTCGTGTTGGTGGGAAGTGCGAAGTGAGAATATTGGTACCTCAATTTTGCACTGAAGTTGGCCGAATCCGCGACGGGCGCAAGTTTGATCGCGATGCCAATCCACCCCCATTGGGTGGGGCAAAAAAATCTTGCGCAAGAGATACGCTTGCAACTCCGCTAGGAGTGTAATGTTTCTAGTAAAGCATCGTACCAGATCTCCAAAAACTCCGATAGGAGTGACATGTTCGATTCTCACCATGAAGCCCGCACCATTCAACAAAATCCACATGCCACTCCTTTGGAGTTCAAGGATATCCAAGAGCCTCACGTTCTATAAACATTTCACTCCTAGCGGAGTTGTGTGTGAGGCGCACATTGATTTCGACCGAATGGATAACCCGCGTGCAAAATTCAGGTGGTAACTATCGAGAAGGCAAAATAATTTTAGCCGCCGGTGTGGACCGATGTCCAATCACTCAAATGAACCGATTGATCTTCTGGCCAAGGCGCAATCATGCGATCAGGCTGCAGAAAACCTGCTCTTCGGAAAATTGCGTGCAAGATTTTTGCTTCTCGCGAAAAGAAGATTGAGGCGGGGAATGCGCGATCCGGCGAATGCGGACGACGTCGTACAAGAGGCTATCGTGGTCATGCTTGCGCCGGCAGAAGCCACGCACAAACCCAAATACAAAACCACCGATCATTTCTGGCCGTGGGCCTTCACCATCTTGCGCCATAAAATCGGCAATATCCTCAAGGCGCGCGAATCTCTGCCACTTGAAGATACGGTGGTGGATATTATCCCCTCCGGCGATGATGCCGGGCGGCGTACGTGGGAAGAGGCCGTGGATGAAGAGCTGCAACACCTTTTGTCAAAAATGCGGCGCAAAGACCGCGAGACCATACACGCGCTGATCATGAAAAGCGAAGGTTTTATGCTGCCAAATCATCTCGCCTCTTTGCCGAGGACGACGTGGGAGCCTCGCGTTTCCAGAGCCAGAAAAAAATTGCGCGGCCTCATGAAAAAAGAAGGCTGGTTATGAAATGTACCAATCCCCAAATTGGCAAGGGGCTTTTGTTGTATCATTTTGGCCAACTTTCAGGCGAGGAGAAAAAACACTTCGAAGCTCATCTGTTGGAATGCGATCATTGCTGCCAGGAGGCCTATGCCTTTGGCCCACTGGTCGAACGCATCAAAGCTAATCCCCAACCATTTCTTGCAGAACTGGCTAAACCGGAGTCTCCGCGACGCGGCATTTTGGATTGGCCTGCAATGATTGCGGATTGGCTTGGTGATATTTTTCTAGAGCCGGCGAAAGCCTGGCGCTGGGCCATAGCCGGCGCCGCTGCCGTAGCGACAGCCGTGCTGATTTTTTTTCTATTGCGCGGCCCGAGAGAGTTACGTGATTTAGCGGAAATCGAGCCTCATTATTTTCATGCCATGATCGCCATGGGTCCGGCCGAGCAAACCGAGGCGGAAAAGCTTTTTTTGCAAGGAATGGCGCATTACGGAAAAAAAGAATATAACGATGCGTTCGTTGCAATTGCGCAAGCCCTCGCGTTGGACTCGACCAATGCCGAATTTCAATTTTATTCGGGGGTGACCAGCCTGCTCCTCCATCGGCCGCAAGCCGCGCTCGCGCCGCTGCAAAAAGCTATCGCACTCGATGCAACACGGTACGAACCGCGCGCCCGTTGGTACTTGGGGAATGCCTATTTGCTGCTCGCTGATGCGCGGAACGCCTTGGAAGAATTCCACCGCGTGGCACGCCTCGAAGGAGAATATGCCTTGCAAGCTCGTGGCATGATTGAAAAGATTGAAGCCTTCACGCAAAATGAGTAAGCCGCCTTTTTTAGCTTTGCGATTTCAACCCTCACCACCTCTGCTCCAAATCACTTCTGATTGATTCCTTCCCTCTCAAGTGAACCCTCAGACTTGACCATGTTGCGCGCCAGTCCGGCTCCGCTGAACCTGCTTTCATTCGCGCGTTTTTTTCCGGGCAAAACAATCTCAATCTGCGCGAATTTGTAACGAGCATAAAAAGATAAAATTTTTTGCAAGACTTGAGGTTGTGCAGAAAAGAATGAAGTGGAGCCGCAAAGATTTTAGGGGGCGGGAGTTTCACACGGATCAATCTGTCATCCGGACACTTTTTATTCAAGAGTAAAGACATCACGCAGAACGGCAAATCAGCTTGCTTCAATTACACCTGCTCGCGTGGTTGCATTGCCTCGGTGACGGTTTGCAATCAAAGCCACAATGCTCCTTTGGCGCCGGAATGAAGATTAAACAAACGTAGCGCAATCATCCCTGACTGCTCCGCATGCGAAAATCACTTAGGCTGTGCTCCAAAAAATCTCGGAGGATATCATGCAAGTTCGTCTCATCTGCCTCTGCCTTCTGCTCTTGGCGCCGGCCTCGAGTTGGAGCCAACAGAAGCCCGCCCCGGAAACCCTCGGGCCGCCGATTCAAATCGAAGCCACCACCAGCGCCGGCGAGAAAGTCACTTTGACCAAAACGCCGATTCACGTTG
>Ga0247727_10000961_pt1 | contig 70266 bp, 50 predicted proteins | sample WisWelCaveWW1625_FD_202498 | JGI IMG/M metagenome (GOLD analysis project Ga0247727, IMG submission 202498) | Biofilm microbial communities from Wishing Well Cave, Virginia, United States - WW16-25 | ecosystem: Environmental > Aquatic > Deep subsurface > Groundwater > Cave microbial mat | place... | reverse complement strand
TCGCCGTCCTTGATGTAGATGCGCTGGTCGGGACCGTTGAGTCCATAAGTGGAGCAGATGTTAATAATACTGCCTTTTTTGCCCTGCGTCAGCATCGGTTTGACGCAAGCCTGCGTCGTCAAAAACGTACCGGTGAGGTTGACATTCAGCGCCGCGTTCCATTGATCGAGCGGATAATCTTCGAACGCGCCGGGCGCGATGCCTTTCCGCGCCGCGTCGGGATCGAATTTGGGATCGAGCGCGGCGCTGTTGACGAGGATATCGAGTCGCCCGAACGCGGCCAAAACTTTTTCCACCAGCGCGTTTACGGATTCAGGCTCGGTGATGTCGGCGGGAAAGGCTTGGGCTTGGAATCCGTTCTTCGTAAGCGTATCAGCCGTTGCCTGCGCGGCGGAGGCGTTTAAGTCCACGATTGCGATGCACGCGCCCGCTTCTGCCAGTGTCAGGCAAAATTCCGAGCCGAGCAATCCCACGCCGCCCGTCACAACCGCGACGCGTCCGCTGAGGTCGAATTTTTGTTGGATGGTCATGTTCGTCTTTCGTGGGGCGGGATGGCATCCCGCCTTACCGTTTGGTGTAGATAAAATCGCCCTGTGATCGGAACGCGAGATGCAGGCCTTCGGTCAGCGCCGGCACATCGTTTGCGACATTATCGCCGCGGTCGAACAGGACCAGCACGGCTTTGCCTTCATTGATCTCGCGTTGCATGACGATAATGCCTGCGTCAAACTCTTCGTCGCGCGCAATGCCCGTGGCGGCGTCGTAGCGGTCGGGCAGGACCACGGCGCCGCGTTCCACATACAAATATACCGCGCCGGGTTCGTTGGTGTAAATCTTTATGTCGGCGGGCAGGCCGCGCAGATACGCCATCGCCTCCGAATCGTACCACTGGAACGACGCGTATCCAAGCCCGGTCTTTTGCCACTGCGCGATGGTGGTGGATTGTTTGTACGCCGAGAAGCCGAGGATCACAAACGTGAGGACGATCACGACGATGCGGTTTTTGTTGCGAAGCCAGATGCCCGCATATACCAGCATGACAAACAAGCCGACGAAGACCGGCGCGAGGATTCGCAATTTGAATTTGGTCGCGGCGTCGAACATGGTCATGGAGGCGAGGATGGAGGCGAGGTACGCAAAGATGAACAAGCCGACGATGAAGGAGACGATCTCGCGCGACTCTTTCCCGCCGCTTTTCAACGCCGAGGCCTGGCGCGGCTTCGACAGATAATTCCAACTCTTGATCAGAGTCCAAACCAGAATCGCGCCGAGGACGAGCGTAATCAAAGTCTCGATTGTATAAGGTTGTTTGTAGACGCTCACGCGCCATGTTTCGACTGGGATGAAAAATTGAGAAGCTTCATAACGACCAATCGCCAGATTTTCAATCGTGACGGGATGCCACGCGAAGGCGCGGTTGGTCGCGTTTCCCGCGACAATGCGATTACGGATTGCCCAGCCCAACGCCCACGGCAGAAAGCCCGCCAGAAAAATGCCGATGCTGGTAAAGCGTTTGCGCCAACTGGTGCGCAGGATGCAGATCGCAACCATAAATGTCGCGACCAGCGCGAGACCCGCGTACCGCGTGAGATACGCCATGCCTGTAAACATCCCGCACGCCGCCAGCCACCACCATTCACCGGCAATACCTCTTCCAACCGAAGACGGCGGAAGCTCAAAATACAGATCGAAATTCCAGAAGGCGCATAATGCCAGCAGGATGAATAATGGCTCGCTCATTGCGACCGCGTGCACCTGCAACATCTCGCCGCTGCCGATGAACAACCCGGCGATGACAAGCCCCGCCGTGAGCGAGGGCGTCATGCGCCACGCGAGGACTCCGAGCAAGCCCGCGTTCATGCCGAACAATAAGGCGTTGAGGAAACGCGCGCCGCGCAACGGGTCGAGACCGAAGAGACCGAAGAACGCCAAAACGGAGGAGAAGCCCGGCGGAAAATGAGTCACAAGTCCGTTGCTGGCGAGCCACGCTTCGCGATAACCGTCGCCTGCCAGCATACTGCGCGCGCCCGCGATGTAGGCAATCGAGTCGTCGGAGAGTCCCAGCCCTTCGGGAGTCGCTCGAAGCAGGAGCAATGTCCCGGTTATGACGAACAGGAATAACGTCAGGAAAGAGGCGAGGCGGAGTTTGGCTTGATACGACATGGTTAAAGAAGTACGCAGTCCCGCGCCCACGCGGGACTGCGTGTCCATGTGTTAGTTTTTGAGCAGGTAGCCCTGATCCTCAAGATACTGAACGATCGTGCGGGCGTTGTCTTCGGGAGTCGATCCATAACCTTTGAGCGTGATCTCCGGGTCCACCGGCGGCTCGTAGGGATCGTCCACGCCGGTAAAGCCCATCGGATGGCCTTCCTGCATGGCATGGCGCGCCTTGGCGTACAAGCCCTTCACGTCGCGTTGTTCGCAGACCTCGACGGGCGTATCCATGTAGATGGTGATGAAGTTATCGCCGACCATCTTGCGGGCTTCATTGCGCGTGGCGCGATACGGACTGATCGCGGCGCAGATGACGCCGCCGCCGGCGCGCACGATCTCGCCGGCCACAAAGCCGATGCGGAGAATGTTCGTATCGCGGTCATCCTTGCTGAAGCCGAGTCCCTTCGAGAGGTGCGTGCGGACGACATCGCCATCGAGGATGGTCAGTTCGCGTCCGCGTTCGAGCAGGAGCGAGGTGAGGACCTGAGTGGTCGCGCTCTTGCCGGAACCGCTCAAACCGGTGAACCAGATGCAGAAACCCTGTTTGTTGCGCGGCGGATACATCTCGCGCAGAATCTCGGCGGTCTGCGGACGCGTGAACCACTCGGGTAAAAGTTTGCCTTTGGCGAGATAATCATCGCGCACTTGTGTGCCGGAAATATTGGCGACCTTCGCGCCCTTCGGCACGTCCTTTTCTTCGACGTAACGGCCTTCATCGGGCAGGTAGACGAGCATTTCGAACGGCACCATCTTGACGCCCAACTCGGCCTCATACTTTTTCATCAACTCCTGCGCGTCATACGGACCGTAAAACGGTTTGCCCGAAGAATCATTTCCGGGTCCGGCGTGATCGCGTCCGACAACAAAATGATTCGCGCCGTGGTTGCGGCGGATGATGGCGTGGAGTAACGCTTCCTTCGGTCCCGCCATTCTCATCGCGAGCGGGAGCAGGCTGAGCATGGCGTTGCTCTTGTCGTAATGGTTATCCACGAGCGCCTTGTAGGTGCGGACGCGGGTGTAGTGATCCACGTCGCCGGGCTTGGTCATGCCGACGGTGGGATGAACGAGCAACGAGCCGTTGACTTGCGCGACTGCGCGCTTGGTCAGTTCTTCATGGATGCGATGCAGCGGGTTGCGCGTCTGGAACGCGACGACATTGTCGTGTCCCATCTCTTCGAGCATGGCGCGCACCTGCGCGGGGGTATGCCGCAAATTGACAAAGTCATAATACCTGGGCAGGTTGATCACTTTCAACGGACCCGTGATGCAAACCTTGCCCCAGCGATCCATTTCAGAGATCATCGGGTGGCGCGGGTCGGTGGAACCATAAGCCAGTGGGGCTTCTGTGCCTGTATCCCAGTGAAAAACCTCGTCCAGGGTCATTACGGCGATCACGTCGTTGTTCGCGTCGCGCAAGACCAGGTCTTCGCCGACGGTCGGCAGTTCTTTGGGATCAGCCGTCAGCGTGATGGGGAGCGGCCAGAGTGTCCCGTCCGCGAGGCGCATCTCGTGCAGGACGCGGTCATAATCCGCCTTGCCCATGAATGTAGTCAGCGGCGAGAATCCGCCGGTGGCGATCAATTCGAGATCGCAAAGATTACGCATGGTGATCTTGAGGGAGGGGAGTTGCGAGGCGCGCGCAAGCAGTTCTTCGCGCTCGGCGCCTTCCACGACCAGGTTCACCAGTTTGCCCCTGTATGGGGCGATGAGTGTTGCTTTCGACATACTTTCTCCATATATAAAAATTAACTTTCGGAGATCTTTGAGGTTGGTACGATGCGATGCAAGACTTCCGAAGTTTTGGTTTTCAGACAAGGCGCAATTATATCCTAAAATTCAGCGGGTGAATTTTGGAATGTACCAGCCGATGTAAATCGTTCGTCACGGTCTGCCTATCATAGCGCCAATTCTCCCGTCCAATAAGCGGTAAAATTACGAGACAATGATCCGAAAATTTCCGCAGGCGGTCGCGTTGAGGGATTGGGTGGGGAATAAATTTTTTGCCCGAAAAAATTTCCACAAGGCTGAAATCTATCTCATTGGCGTATTGCTTGCGTTCGGTCTTAGCGTTTGTTTTTTACTTCCCGTCAGCGGAGGTTGGGACGAGGAGACTCACCTCTTGCGCGTGTGGGAAATGTCGTCGCTTACGTTTCTGCCCAATGAAAAACTGGGTTATGAGATGCCGTTCCCGGCGGTGTATTGGGAAATGTCCTACCGCAGACCCTTTATTATCCGCGCGGTCGAACCTGATTTTTGGGAAAAGTATAAAGGGCTCGCGCTCGACGCTCACGATTACATCTATCGCAGTGTGGAGACGCGCTCGGTATACCCGCCTCCGCTGCTGCTTCCGCAGGCGCTGGTCATGCGCTATTTGGGGAGAAAATTCCAATTCCCCGCGCTGACCGTCTTTTATGCCTGCCGCCTGATCGGGTTGTTGAGTTACGCGCTCCTCGCATGGCTGGCGGTGCGCGTCATCCCGTTCGGCAAATGGATGCTCGCGATCCTCGCATCGTCGCCGGTCGCGGTATTGCAAGCGTCCACTATCAGCGCCGACGCCATCTCCAACGGCCTCGCGCTTTTATTCATCGCCGGTTCGCTGGCAATCGCCAACCGGAAAGAATTGCGTTGGAGGGAATGGCTGTCGCTTGCCTTTCTTTTCCTGATCCTGTTTTGGGGAAAACTCAACGTTGTCCCGCTTGCGATCCTGCCGTTTTTGCTGATCAAACCGTCGCAGTTCAAAATGCGCTTCGGTTATCCTGCATTATTGATCACAGCGACCTGCCTCTTACTGGTGGAAGTATTGGGCTGGAGCGCGCTGGCGTATTCGAGACTGCAAACAGCCCCCGATGGGACCGATCCGTTGAGGCAGATCGAATTCATGCTCGCCCATCCCTTTGAAGTTTCCGCCATACTCGCCAATCACATCTACTTGAAAAGTTTTGACTATGTGCTTGATTGGATCGCCGTCTACGGTTACGCTTATTGGCCCGTCCCGGTTTGGACGTATTATCTGTATATAGCCGGACTCATAGCGGCGTTGTTTTTGTGGGGAGACGAAAACAACATTGATAAAAGAACGCGGATCGGGCTGGCTGTTGTTTTCGCGGTCGCGTATCTTGCGACGATACTTTCGCTCTACATAACCTTTACGCCTGTGGGAGGCAGACAGATCGTGGCGGTGCAGGGACGCTACTTCGTGACGGTGATGCCGCTTCTTTTCCTCGCTTTGGCCTGCCTGCCAATCCCAAAGCGGATCCAAGCCTCAGCCTTTCTTCCTGCCGCGTTGGGCGCGTTGAGCCTGATCATATACATCGCCGGGATGTATCTCTCATATCATGTGATATGCGGATCGCAATACTATCAGGTGGGTCTTTGTTATCAACCTAACTACAAGAATTGGGCGCCGGACGAAGTTTATTCTCCGCCTCTTTCCGATCAATTGACGCTCGCGCAGGAGATCGTGCCCGAGTGCAATGGCGTGACTGAACTGCGCGTCTGGATCGACGCGCAAGGATCAGACTCGAATGGCATGACCAAATTCATTTTGAGGGATATGAACGATAAGCGCGAGACGGTAAACGTCAGCGTTCCCAATTCCGAGTTGCCGGAAAGAAGTTGGTATTCATTGAATTTTCAACCGAATTGGTCTTCAAACGGCAAGTTTTATCTGTTGAAGATCAGCGCGGATACGCAGGGAAAGATTGGACCCAGGCTCGCCTACTCATTACGCCCCGAATATCCCGCTGGAAAACTTTTTGAAAACGATCAGGCTTTGGGTCAGGATTTGATCTTTCAAACCGGTTGCCTCGCGGGCTGGGGAAAACTCCGCCTGACTGGTTCGCCTTAAAACGAAATTGCTCAAGCCGCCGCGAGCTGAATAAATGCGCCCATCACAACGGCGGGGAAAGAGGCTCTTTTGGCGTGGAGCGCAGATCGATTTCGATTGCCGCGATCAGGAATTGAATCCCAAGCAGGACTGAAAGCGTGGGGAGCATCACCGTCCCGGTAGGCGCGGGAAGCGCGCGCGTCGCATAATCCACCCATTTGGTAACGCCGAAGATCAAACCGAAAAGCAGAAGCGGAATGCCCGCGAGGATATAGATGGACGCCATTGAAAAATCGTAAATGAAATTCTTGAGAACCAGGCGCCGCGCCAGGGTTTGCAATAACTTGAAAGGGAATTCCAGCAACGTCCTGCGGATCGAAAGGTTCGACGTTTCGCCCGCGTAACGGGCAGGCATTGGCACGTCCTTGACCACGCCGCCCAGCAGGTACAAATGCGCGAGCATCGAAGTTTCGAAGAAAAAGGATCGGTCAATTCGATCAAGCGGTAGTTGCGCGAGGACTCGGGCGTTGATCGCGACGAAGCCGTTGGTGGGGTCGAAAAGATTCCAGTATCCCGTGGCGGCTTTGGCGAGAAATCCCAAACCCAGATTCCCCATGCGGCGGATGAACGGCATTTTTTGCAACGCTTGAAAATCCCGGAAGCGGTTGCCCTTGGCGTAATCCGCTTCGCCTTGAATCAGCGGCGCCAACAGATCGGGCAGGTACGTTGCGTCCATTTGACCGTCGCCGTCCATCTTGACGACGATCTGCGCCTCCAGTTCGAGCGCCTTTCTAAAGCCGGTTGTCACCGCGCCGCCCACGCCCTGGTTGTGTTCGTGACGGATCAGGATCACGCGGCGATCCTTTTTGGCGTATTCGCCGACGAGTCGCGCGGCGGCGTCGGGCGAGGCGTCGTCCACTACAATCACATGCCTGAGGTAACGCGGCAGGCTTTCAATCACCGAAATAATTTCGCGCTCGACGCGGTAACAGGGGATCACAGCCGCAATGTTATACTTGCGTAAGTTGGCGATAAGCGTATTCATGAATCCTGTCGAAAAATTATATCGTATGCGGTTTATGGAAGCAAAAACGGATCAGGGGCGCGCGCAGGTATAGTGAAAGATCAGATCGCCCGGGCGCTTCTCCCCGGCGACGGATAGAATGCCGTCGTGGTAGCTCCATTCCGTGACGCCCGCGCCAATTCCCTCGGGGGAAGTTGATCCCAAAACCTCCAGCCTGATCTCAAAGTTCGAGTCTCTCGAACCAACCGGCGACGCGACTGGAAGAGTGAGATATTCTAACGGGGGAATTTCAGACACAGGGATATCTTCGCTCGCGATAACCTGACTGTTTTCATCCAGCAGTGAGAAGCGTACAGTCCCCGCGTCAGCGCTATCGGAGGGGACGGATGTCACGAACACTTGCGCGGCTTCAAGACTGTTACAATGACTTGTAAACGTCTGGCTCACCGGCGTCTCGGCGGTTACCGCGATTTCCCGCGCGCCTTCCTTTTCCAGGTTCTTGTAAATGGGCAGGACACATTCATCCCCGACGTACGCCTGATATCCGCAGTAGGTGTAATAGGCGGTGTAAATCCCAAAGGAATAAAATCCGATCACGATGAGGAATGACCCAATCGCCGCGAAGCGGATCGCCCAATTCCATTTTTTGTGAATTGTAATCAAGCCTGAGAGCGCGATAAAAAGCAGGGGCGCAAACGGAATAAAATAACGTCCATGCCGCCCCAGCGCGCCCGAATCGCCGGGCGTGTAATAGGCGATAAAGTATAAAGTCAGAATCGCGGCGGAGGACAGGAGGAAAACTCCCACCATGAAAATTCGCGCCCTGATAGTAAACTTGTTGGAAGGCGGCTCGGCTAGGATGACAGCCAACAGCAATAACATATAAAACAGGTAGACCGGCTTCGGCACATTACCTGCCCAATACCCGTAGGCGGCCGTCCAATCTTTGATGTAAGCGAAGAACGAATAAAATATTCCCTGCAAATAAGTGACGATAAAGTCGCCGAGGTTGGCGAGAACCAGCCCGAATTGGAGCGACAAACTTTCGGCGCCGCCTGCGCCAAATTTGGAATTCTGCATGGCGACGATGATCCATCCCGCGTTAATAAAGACGGCAAACGCCGCGCCCAATCCCAGGATGACGATCCATTTCGCGGAGGCGAATCGTTCCTTTGGAAGAATCAACAACAACGGGAGCAGTACAATCGCGCCGGGTTTCGCCAGCCCAAGCAGGAGCGAACATCCGATCAGCGCCCAGACCCAGCGCGGTTGAATCGTCGCGCTCTCATTGGCGTATACGTGCAACGTCGACGCGATGAACAGGAAACTGACTGCGTTTGTAAACCCGTCCGCGTTCAATGTGGTCGCCTGGAATAACGCCATCGGCGAAAGCGCCAATACCACAAAGACCCATTTGCCGAGAGGAAGCAAACGAACAGCCAGCCAGCCTCCGACGATATAAACCATCAGTCCGGCAACGCGCATCAATATCACGACGGGCAGGATCGGGAAATCAAACTTCCTCCAAAAGAGCCGCGCGACCAGGGCTTGAGGGAAAAAGATGACTGGCGAATAAATGGAGCCTGTCACATAACGATAAACCAAATCCTCCTCCCGCCTGCCAAACCGCAAACCAAACGTTTCCCTGCTGAACATGTCGAGCGCCGGCGATTGGGTAATGCGGCGTTGATACGAAAGACCGGCGAACTCCCGATACGTAACCGTGGCCCTGAAAGTGGGAGGGTTGCGGTTAGGCATGAGATACCCGCCCGAAATATCGAAGATACGGACGATGTGCCGCTCCTCGTCAAAACCCGCGCCATACGGAATAAACGCGCAATACAGAACGCCGATCAATAATCCCAGCGCCAAAAAGATATTCGCGGGATCGAGCAAGATTCCCTTTCCCTCCGGGACCAATGACGCGCCGCTTCTCATTCGCTATCCTGAATATCAATCACACGACGCGTGGATGCAGATTCGCGCGCGGCAAGCGCCAGCTTCAACGCCATGACGCCGTCCTCCAATGTGCAGATCGGATCGGACTCACCCCGGGCTGTTTCTACAAAATGACGCGTTTGCGCCACGAAAAGTTGGTTGCGCTCGAAGCCTTCGGGCGGGGAAAAGGTTTGGGAAACGGGAGCAGGCGGAAGGTCCGAATAAGAACCGAAAGGGGCGGGAGAATTGGAGAGGTGGAGGATGCCATCCGCATTATCCCATCTTAATGTCCCATCTGTTCCAACGATTTCCAAACGATGAGACGGCGGACGTTGGACATAGTTCAAGTGGACTCCGCCGATGGCTCCGTTTGAAAATTTCAGTCCAATCTCCGCGACGTCCTCAACGTCAATTTCCAACGGCGAGATGTGACCGTTGAACGACCACAACGCTTCGACCTCGCCGATGAGGTAACGCAGGTAATCGAACGGATGCGTGAGCGTGCGAATGACGCCGCCGCCTAAATCTTTGCGCGCCGCGTAACCCTGACGATAATCCTCCCATGGATGCCACTGCGGCAGATACTCGCCCCAATGCGCGTGGGCAGTTAATATTTTGCCGAGCGAATTTGCCTGAATAAGTTCGCGCGCTTTGTTGAACATGGGATGATGGCGAAACTGAAACCCGACGAGAATCCTGCTTCCGCTTTTTTGCGCGGCTTGTTGAAGTGTGTCGAGTCGATCGAGCGAATCGGAAACGGGTTTTTCCAGCAAAATGTGGCAGCCCGCCTGCGCGGCGGGGATTGCGATATCCAGATGCAACGCGGTTGGGTTTGCCACGATGACCGCGTCGGGCTTGTGTTTTTTCAACGCGGCGTGAATCTCGGTTTCAACGGGATAGCCCGCGAGTTCGTCGTCGGGCAATGTGGCGCGATGACTTCGTGAAAGAATAATATCTTTTTCACCCGCTGCAATCAGGTTGCGGAAGTGACGGCGACCGATGGAGCCGAGTCCGGCGATGAGGAACTTCATTTCAATTCCCTGTTGTACGCGAGGAAACGATTGACCAATTCAAAGCCGAGTTCGCGGTAAATGTTCAGCGCGTTTTCGTTATCTCCCCAAAATTCAAGCGTGATGGGACGCATCCCCTTTTTGTGTAAACGTTGAATCCCTGCCAGCGCGAGTTGACGTTGATAACCTTGTTCGCGATATTCCTGAACGATGCCGGGACCGTCGAGCAGGTCGCTTGCTTCTCCCGCTTCATTCTTCTTGCCCCCGGACTTTAGGGAGCAAATACCGAAGATCGAATCGTTTTTGTCGAACAACAATAGGATATCGTCGGCGTCGTAGTAATTCAAAAAACGCGGGGATTTGAGTTCATCCTCGGTTGGGTTATCGTTATGCTGGTGTCCCCACATGCCCGCGTAACAAACGTTCAGCGCTTTTAGCAGGACGCGCGGTTCGTTCACTTCGGAATAACGCTTGAGCGTAAAGCCCGCCGGGAATTCAAACGCAGGGACCTCAATCGTCGCGGGAGCCTTCAACGCGCCCGAAGAGCCGACTTGTTGAAATTGACGATGTTTCAAAAACAGGTTCGACGCCTCGTTATGTTCATTGGCATACGCGAGGATATTCTGCGAGCCGAATTCGCGGGCGCGGTTCAATGCCAGTTCGAGCAATTGACTTCCCAATCCCTTGCGGCGTTGGGAGGGATGCGCAACAACATAAATCGTACATTGCCGGGAGGGTTGTTCCAGCGCGACTCCATAACCGACCAGTTTGCCATCCGCTCCCGCGATCCATACATCCTGATCGGGACGGTAATTGCTCCAGGACAATGAGGCGCGCAAATATTCCTCCGATGCGTCTTCTCCGTCGCGGTCAATCGCTTCAATCTCGGTCAACATCTTTGAGAGCGGAGTCAAATCTTTTTCGGGGTCGTAATGACGGATTTCAAATTCGGGCATACATCACCAATTTAAATCCCTTTCATATTTCCATTTGACTAACATCTCGCCTGCGACTTCCTTGAAGATGGATTTATCTTTTGCGGTGAAAAGTCTTTGCCAATTTCCGGCTTGCCCTTTGGGAAGAAAGTCTGCGATGCCTTCGTTCCTTTTTACCTGCCACTCCTCGTCGGGGTTCGACTCCATTTCGGCTTTGATCGCCTTCTCCAAAGATTTGTTGATTTTCTTCACGCCGAGGAACTTCCAGAGTCTGGTCATTTCATTGAATGGCGTCGCGAGCAAGTCTTCATAGCGCATACCAAAATAATTTTTGCCATACAGTCTTTGCGCTTCGTCTTCGATTTCCTGTAAATTCGTCGCCCAGCCCCTTGCGACGCGGCGGATGAAGGTCCCGGTGAAGATCGAACGGCGACCGTCGCTAAACGGAGCGGGATCAGTTTGAAGGTTGGAGAGGATGCGTCTATCTTCCGCATTCAAAAACTTTGATTCTTCCACGAAGTTGCGGAAGCGTTCCGAGATCAATACATCGCGCCCGTCACGGACGATGTACACGAGTTTGGCGTCGGGATAAATTGTATACGCATCGCGCGCCGCCTGACCGTGAATCGTGGACGAGGGGCTTTTATCTCCCACGATCATTTTACCCGCGCGCGCCGCGTCGCGTTCCATGATGAAATCGGCGGAGGCGCGCAGGACGAGCGGCGAGAGGTCGCGTCCCTGATTCCACCGGTTAGACTTGCGCGTCAACCATTCTTCGATCTCCGCTGAATCAACCAGCGACTTCAACAACGGCTTGCGCGTGAAGAAATGCGCCTGATAATTACAATGCACTTCGGGATGCAGGCGCGCGAGGCGCATGAGGAGCGTCGTCCCTGAACGGGCGTGACCGAAGATGAAGAATTTTTCACGCGGAAAAAACTGTTTGATCTCCGCCGCTTCTTCAAGCGTGATGGCGGGGATGGGATTACGCCGATTTTTTTTGGTTTCGCCTTTGAGGAGGATGCGGGCGGCGGATTTGATGCGAGGGAGCATTATTCTTTGAAACTCCAAAATAATCATTTGTGTAAATTTGTAATCCAATTGCGAATTTATGCAAGGTATTCCCATTCGTGAAAATTCGGAGTTCAACTCCGAGATTTCATGTTTTATTTGGCGCTGGCGTCTATCTCTTCCAATTCAACATCACCAACCCGGCGAGACAAACAAAAATCCCCCCCACATTGATCCATGATTTTTTATCCCTGAACGCGAATATCGCCATGGGGAGGAGGATCAACGACGCGACCACGTTAACCAACACCGCCGCGATTCCCAAGTTCCAGCCGGAGCGATACACGAGCAGGAAGCCGAATTCGATGCCGTCGATGGCGATGGCGAGTCCGAGGCTTGCCCAGTTGAGTTTTTTCAGTTCCGCTGTCATGCCGTCTTGTACCGGGAAGAATGGGAAGGTGAACAGCGTGGAAAGGAAGGCGACCGCATACGTGACCAGCAACGAAACCGTGAAGTTGACATTGCCCGGCGTGCTTTTGGCGGTAAAGTGATACAGCGCGCTGGAAAGAATCGCGAGGGTAATGGAGAAATAGAAGAGAAACATGGGGGCGATTCTAGCGCTAATCGCGTTATGGCATTGAGAGCGGTTAACTAGGCGGGTAAGGGAAATCCGTTCCCTGAGATTCTACTCCTGTCTTGGAACCGTCTATACAACTTGATTTTCTCTCGCATTTGTGCTAATAATAGACAAAAAACTTATCGAGGGTTGTGAATGCATCGCGAACGTGTTTCTGAAAATGTGTTTTGGTTCCAAAGCGAAGTCTATGCCCAGGTGACTGCGGGAGTCGTGGCGGGTCCGCAGTGGGCGGTGGTGATTGATACGCTGGCCCTGCCCGACGAGACGTTGGGCATCCGTGAATTCATCGAGCGTGAGTTGAGCGTGCCGGTGCGGTACGTGATCAATACGCACTATCACGCCGATCATACGTGGGGCAATTGTTTCTTCCCCGGCGCGACGATCATCGCGCATGCGCGTTGCCGCGCGTTGCTGATCGAACGCGGCGAGCCGTCGTTGGAAGCGGCGAAGAAACAGAACCCGGCGCTGCGCCAGGTGAAGATCGTCCTTCCGCAAATGACGTTCATGGACGGCGAGATGACCCTGCGCGTGGGCAAGAAGAATTTGATCATCACGCCGGCTTTCGGTCACAGCGAGGACAGCATTTCCGCGCTGGTGGAGGAGGATCGTATTTTGTTCGCGGGCGATTCCTTTATGCCGATCCCCTACATTGTGGACGGCGACGTGGACGAGAGCATCGCCTCCATCAAGCGCATTACCAAGATGGGGCTCGAAAATATAGTCCAGGGGCACGGCGATATTATTTTGAGGGGTGAAATCGACGCGGCAGTGAGGGAGAATCTAAGTTACCTGAGCGCGATCAGGAAGGCGGTCAAATCCATTGCGAAGAGAAAGAACGCCGAAGAGCTGCTGGCAGGGATAACCGTCGAAGATTGCGGCAAGAGCCGCGTCTATCTCGGCGGGCTGGCGCGGGAACTGCACCAACGCAATTTGTATGCGTTGTTAAACCGGATGAGATCAAAGACTTTATCGGAATAATCCGCAGATGTTGCAGATTGAACAGGCGTGAAAAATTCAAGTTGGATCAGAAAGTCCCCGATGCATTGGGGACTTTCTGCTTACTTGTCCACTTGTCTACTTGTTTCCCTGATTACCTGATTACTTGTTCTCCTGCCGCTTCGCTTCCCGTCTTGCCCTGAGCCAGCCGTTGAGGCTCATGCTCACGACGCGTTCATTCCCCGATAAAAGTTTTTTGATGTTTGGTCGCAGCGCCCAGATGAGGAGGAATTCGGCGAGGATGCCGTACCAGATGTCTATGGATTCTTGAAGCCCCAAGGACGCGCGTATGGAAAAAATGACGATAACGACCAGCCCAACGCCCATGGTGGTAAGCGAGGCGATGCCGATGCCGAACCATATCAGCGCTCCGATGCCAAACGCGATCGGAAACATGGGCAGCCACAATCCCATCGCGCCGCCCAGCGCGGGCGCGCCTCCCGCGCCGCCGCGAAATTTCAATTTCCCGTTCTCGTCGCGCTCGAGCAGGAAGAAGGAATAGTTGTGACCTAGAATTGCGAAGATGGGGGCGAGTATATGAACAACATGATTTGCGGGGTCGAGCCATTGCGCCGTCCAGACCGCCACAGCGCCTTTAAGAATATCCATGATGGCTGTCAACAGCCCGGCCCAAAAACCCGCGGCGCGCGCCGCGTTCGTGCCGCCGGTGCGTCCGCTTTCAACCATGCGAATATCCTTGCCGGTCTTGAGTTTCACGATGACCAGACCGAAGGGGATTGACCCCAGGATATACCCAAGAACCACCGCGACAACATCAAGCAGGGTTTGCATTCACAGCCTCCGTCGAGAGTCTATTTCATAAAACACATAAACGCCCGCAGGGTTGCTCTACCCGGCAATTTGCAATGTCGTTTCGCGAGCGACGCCGTTTTCGATCCAAAAGCCGCGCGCCTGCCATTGATCTCCTGAGCGCGAGAGGACGACGTGGACCACCGCGTAAGCCGCCTCGGCGATGTCGGTGGGCGAAACAGTTTCAAGTCCAGCGGGATGCGAGTGGAAGATGCCGAGGAGGTCGAGTCCGTTGGATTCGATCCAATCAAACGCGCGCAGTTGCTCATACGGATCCATCACGAATCGAAGCGGACTTTGCGCCTGGTTCGTCACCCCGATCATTTTCTCAGCCCGATCCTTTTTGCCCGCCAGGAGGCCGCAGGCTTCAAGCGGCGCGCGCTCGTCCACATACGCGATCATTTCGCGCAAGAGCGCGGCGCTTAATTTCAAGGTTGCGATCATTATCGGATCAGGATCGCGAGTCCCCAACATAACGCGGCGACGATGGCCGGCTCTATCGCGGCGCGGCGCGCGGGGACGCTTTCGCCGAGGTTGATGGCAAGGTTCACCAAACCATATAGCGGGCCTGCCAGCGTCAAACCAAATTGAATCGGCGAGAGGGGCCAGTAATACAACGCCGCGCCAAGTTGAACGCAGATCAAGCCGATGCCGATCCCCCAGGCATATTCCCACGTCCCGCTGAGGCGCAGATGCAGAATGCGAACGCTCGCGAGCGTCGCGGCGAGGAACAATGCGGGAGCGATCAAGAAGAGTCGGTATCCGCTGGCGCGCAGGGCGAATGACAGGACAAAGAACAGGGTGTATGAAATGGCGGTCAACCCAATCATGGAAGTTGTGTAGTAGGGCGCGTCGGGGTCAACCGCGATGTATTCCGCGAGAAAGACGAAGAATAAAAAGAAACCGCTCACCAGAAAACCGATCCACCAGGGACTGCCATCGGGAAGGATGGAAAGAGGGATACTAATCACAAAGACAGTGAGCGTGGGCAGGAACCACCACTGAAATGTCCTCCTGCCATGCAGGGAGGGATGTCCGCGCAGGAGCCAGTCCATGCCGGTGGCGGTGAGGCAGGCGGTGAGCAATCCCATCACGGTGTTTACATTGAATGGAAAGGAGAGCAAAAAGCCGGGCAGTTGCAGCTCAAAGTTGAATTCGGGCGAGGGGATGATGCGCGTCAGAGCCAACGCCAGCAGGACAGTGGCGGTCACCAGGCCGATCCGGTCCGAATCGGGCAGGTATTTTTCCTGTTCAACCATGATTGGATTGTACCTGTCCCCTGCGTGAATGCCAAGACACGCCCGCGCCCGTATGGTAGAATCAAAGGGTTATGGACACGCAAAAACTCCAGACGCTCCCGCCTCCGCCCGGCGTGATCGCTTCGCTTCAGGCTGGTTTCAACGTGGTTTCAGGCCGCATCGCGTTGATCGCATTGCCGTTGATATTGGACGTGTTTCTGTGGCTGGGTCCGCGCGTCAGTGTGGGGAATTGGTATGGCTCTTTATTTGAGAACTGGATCAACCTGCTCAGGCAGAATGGGTTTCCCGCAAAGGAAATTGCCAGGTATGCTGAAAACGGTCCAATCGTGGTGGAATTTTTCAACAAATTAAACTGGCTCGGCTGGATCCGGACGCTCCCGATTGGCATCCCGGCTTTGACGCTTAATCTCCCCGAGGCTCTGCCAGTGAAGACTCCGCTGGGACCTCAGGACGTGATCCAATTGCAGTCGTTCCTGGCGGCGATCGCTTTTATTGCGGTGCTGACTTTTATCGGTTGGCTGGCGGGAGGGTGGTACTTCCGCGTTGTGGCAGGAGCAAGTTTGGGCGAGGAGGCGGGCATCGGTCTCCTGCGCGCATTCATTCAAACGATCCTGTTATCCATTATTTGGGGAATTGTTTCCATGATCCTTTTTGTGCCGGTGGTGTTGGGGATCAGCCTGCTGGGTTTGATCAGCGCCCTGCTCGCGCAAGTTGTTTTGTTCATACTGCTGTTCTTCGCCTTCTGGTTGATCGTGCCTCTGTTTTTCATGCCGCACGGAATCTTCGTTCGGAGGCAAAACGCGATCGTTTCGATCCTGGGCAGTTTGCGGATGTCGCGCTTCACGCTCCCGACCAGCAGTATGTTTGTCCTCAGCGTGTTCCTGCTTTCGCGCGGCCTGGACTATCTGTGGATGGCCCCCTCGAACGACTCATGGCTGATGCTGGTGGGTATCGCGGGACATGCGTTCATTTCCACGACGCTGCTCGCCGCAAGTTTTGTGTATTACCGCGATATGAATAACTGGCTGCAGAATGTGTACGAAAAGTTTCAACAGATGAGCAATCAATCGTCAACCAGGAAGGCGTAATTGATTTAAGAATCAGGACGCTGATGAACGCGGAAAACGCTGATGAATACTTGATAGATCGGCGTTTACACTTATGTCTGGCGCGAGCGCAGGTGTCTGCGTCCCAAGCCATTGTGTAAGTTGATCAGAAGTCGGAATTGTTTTCCCTTGCCCCCTCTCGGAGGGATGGGAGAATCGTTTGGAGGTTTTTGTGGCAAAAGAAGAAAAGACAGCGAATTACGATGTCGGTTCCATCCAGGCGCTGGAAGGCATCGAGCATGTGCGTAAACGTCCCGGCATGTACGTGGGCGGCACGGACATCAAGGCTTTGCATCACCTGGTCTATGAAGTGGTGGATAACGCGATTGACGAGGCGCTGGCTGGTTTCTGCACCAGGATCAATATTACGATTCACGCCGACAGCAGTGTGACCGTGGAAGACAACGGACGCGGCATTCCCGTCGGTCCGCATCCCACCAAAAAGGACGCGCAGGGCAGGCCCATGGAAACTGTGGACGTGGTAATGACCGTGATCGGCGCGGGCGGCAAGTTTGGCGGCGGCGGCTATAAAGTCTCGGGCGGATTGCATGGCGTGGGCGTGAGCGCGGTCAATGCCTTGTCGGAGTGGGTGGTGACCGAGGTCAGGCGCGACGGCAAGTTGTGGCAGCAGAAATATCAGCGCGGCATGCCGCAGGGCGCGATTAAGCAGATCGGCAAAGCGGCGAAAGACGACAGCGGCACAAGGCAGACATTCAAGTTCGATAAGATCATCTTCACCGAAGATATTGATTATCGCTTCGATACGCTCGTCCAGCGCCTCCGTGAAATGGCGTTCGTGACGCGCGGCGTGACGATCAAATTTGTGGACGAACGCGGCGACCGCGAAATGACCTTCTACTTTGAAGGCGGCATCACTTCTTTTGTGCGTTACCTCGACCGCAACCGCGATAATTTACATTCGGTCGTCTACGTCGAAAAGGAGATCGAAGGCGTCGGCGTCGAAGCCGCGATCCAATACACGGACGCGTACACCGAGTCGGTGTATTCGTTCGCGAACACGATCAACACCATTGACGGCGGGACTCATCTGACCGGTCTGCGCTCGTCATTGACGCGCGTGATCAACGATTACGCGCGCAAGAACGGCCTGCTCAAGGACGCCGACCCGAACTTCTCAGGCGACGATACGCGCGAAGGTCTGACCGCGATCGTTTCGGTCAAGCATCCGAATCCGCAGTTCGAGTCGCAGACCAAAGTCAAGTTGATGAATCCAGAAGTGCAGACGTACGTGACGCAGGTGGTGGGCGAGGCGTTCAGCACATTTCTCGACGAGAATCCGTCAGCGGCGAAGGCGATCATCGCGAAGTGTCTCACGTCGGCGCGGGCGCGCGACGCGGCGCGCAAGGCGCGCGATCTGGTCATCCGCAAATCGGCGCTGGAGTCGTTGACTCTGCCCGGCAAACTGGCGGATTGTTCCGAACGCGATTCAGCGAAGACCGAGTTGTATATCGTCGAGGGAGATTCCGCGGGTGGCTCGGCTAAGCAGGGACGCGACCGTCACTTTCAGGCGATCCTTCCCTTACGCGGCAAGATCATGAACACGGAACGCGCGCGCCTGGATAAAATTTTATCGAGCAACGAGATCAGGGCTTTGATCTCCGCGCTGGGGACTGGCATCGGCGATAACTTTGATCTGGAAGGCTTGCGCTACGGACGCGTGATCATTATGACCGACGCCGATGTGGACGGCAGTCACATCCGCACGTTGCTGCTCACGTTCTTCTTCCGCTATATGCCGACGTTGATCGATGACGGTCATTTGTACATTGCCCAGCCCCCGTTGTATCGAGTCGCTTATAAGAACCAGGTCAAGTATGCTTATAACGATAAAGAGAAGGATAAACTCGTCAAGGAGATCGGCGACAAAGCCAGTCTTCAGCGTTATAAAGGCCTGGGAGAAATGAACCCGATCCAGTTGTGGGAGACGACGATGAATCCAGAAAACCGAACCCTGCTCCTCGTCACGGTGGATGACGCGGCGGAGGCGGATCGCACCTTCGACATGTTGATGGGCGACGCGGTTGATCCGCGCCGTAAGTTCATCCAGACTCACGCCAAGGCGGTCCGCAATCTGGATATTTAGTTTGTGTTTGCTCCCGGCGGCGTCACTTCGACAGGCTCAGTACAAGCCCCGCCGCCGGGGACTGCGGCGGGAGCATGGCGGGATTTCGCTTTGTTATGAAAGTACCATAGAAACGCAGGCGGGGGATGTAGTAAAATCCAGGCACGCGTTGTATTCAGCGGTTCTTTTCCTGCCCAACCATGTATCCTTCTCAACGATTCCAAGAAGTCTCTGACAAGGTAATCCAGTTCATTGTGCTGGGTTATCAAGCCCTGGCGGTGATCGTTTTCATTGTTGGGTTATATCTCTCGTATGGCTGGTTGAGCAATCCTTTTATCGGCGGCTTCCTTGAACATACGTTTATTTTGAATGGTTCCAATACGCGCGAGGCCGATAAACAATGGGCGCTGTATGAGCGGGGACTCACAGGAGGCGATCAGGTGATCGCCGTCAACGGGACGCCCATCTCGAAATCCAGCGACTTGAAAAAAATTCTCGATGAAGCGATGGTGGGGCAGACCGTTTCAGTGGAGATGCTCTCGGAAGCGGGGGAGACGAAGCGAGTCTCTGTTGTATTACAGACATTCCCCTCCGCTGACCGCATCGCCTATTTCATCCTGCCGATGTTTCTCAGTTGGGTGTTCCTGGTCGTGAGCCTGTGGATTTTCGGCCTGCGCCGTACCGAAGCCGCGGGGCGCGCCTTTACCATTTTTACCTCCTCGCTTGCCATTGTCACCGGCGGACTCTTCGATCTGTATACGTCGCATTATTTCACCCATGTATGGACCTTGGCCGCCGGGGTCGCGGGCGGCGCGTTGATTGATCTCGCGCTCGGATTCCCGCAGGAGGCGCGTTTGATCGTCAGGCGTCCGTACCTGCGCTGGATCGGCTATATTGTCGGCCTGGCGCTCGCGGCTAACGCCTTCGGCGCATTGTTCGATTTAACACAGCCGCGCGCGTATGTTAATGCCTGGTTTGCCATGTACGCCTTCACGGCCTTATCGGCGCTGTTTTATTTCAGCGCCCTCGCCTATCGCGCGGTATCTTCATATTCGCCGGTTGTGAAGAGTCAGGCGCGCACGATTTTATTCGGCGCGTTGATCGGGTTTGGCCCCCTCGTCGTCTGGCTTTTGTATACGTCCATATACCGTTGGGTGTTTCCGACGGCGGAAATAGCGCAGGGATTCAACCCATACCTGTTCCTGTTCCTGATCGCTTTCCCGCTCGCGAACGGATACGTGATCATGCGCTTCCGCCTCCTGCGCGCCGATTACTGGGCGCGCCAAAGTTTGGTCTATGCCGGGCTGACGGTTTTTGCCGTCGCGGCTTATGGGTTGGTAGTGAGCGGACTTGGGCTGATATTCTCCTTCTATATGCCGTCGGACGATCCATTCCTGATTGGCGGATTGGTCTTCCTGATCGCGATCTTCCTCGATCCTTTGCGCACGCGTTTGCAAACCTGGGTGGACGGCGCCTTCTTCCGCGGCCAGCGCGCCTATGAAGATCGGATGCGCGCCTTTACGCGTGAACTCACCGGCGCGCTGGATCTAAACACCATTGCGCGCACCCTCCGCGACCAGATTGAAAGCAGTCTCATGCCGGATCGCGTCCATATCTACACCTACGATCCGCTCAACGATCAATACGCCGCGCTCGCCAACGGGAACGGGCGTCCCACGAGCGATATCCGTTTTGCGTCGAACAGTTCCCTCGTGCAATATTTACACAAGGAAGTCATCCCGCTCTATCTTGATTCGGTGAATCCGCCTTCCATGCTGAAAGCGGACGAAGCCCGCCTCTCGTTGTTGGGATCGCGGCTCTTTGTCGCTTTGCGGGGCGATAACAGGCCCGTCGGCTGGCTGGCGTTGGGCTCCCCATTATCGGGCGGAGGGTATGCTCCCAAGGACCTCGATTTTCTCGATACGCTTTCGGATCAAGCCTCCGTGGCGATTTCGCGCGTGCAGACGGTGGTGAACCTCGAACGGCGCGTGCAGGAAATGAACGCGCTGACGCGCGTGTCGCAGGGCGTCAATGTCACGCTGACCTTCGACGATGTGCTTGAATTGATTTTCGCGCAGACTACGCAGATCATCCCGTCCGCCTTTTTCCACATCACCCTCTACAACAAAGCCGCCAACTATTTCTACTACGGTTTTCGCGTGGACGACAAGGATCGCCTGACCACGCTCGAAAACCAGCCGCTTCCGGTCAACCTGGGATTGGGACAGGAGATCATTCGCAAGGGCCGCCCCATCGTCACGCAGGATTACACGCGTGAATGTCAGTCGCGCAACCTGACCCCTTCCGCGCAGGGCATCTACGCCTGGATGGGCGTCCCGCTTAACTCCGAGGCTGAAACGATCGGCTCGTTGAGCGTCGGCAGTCCCGATCCCACCGTGACCTACACGCGCGCCCAACTGGATTTGCTGCAGGCCGTCGCCGATCAGACCGTGGGCGCGATTGTCAGAGCCCGTCTGTTGCAGGAGACGCAACAACGCGCCTACCAGCTTGCCACCCTTAACGAGATCACGCGTCAAATAACGTCCACGCTCGACCAGGGACCCCTGCTTCAAAATATTCTCGACAACGCGGTCTCCATTTTGAACTGCGAAGCCGGGACGCTCTTCCTCGCCGACGAGCAGACCGGCGACCTTATTTTCCGTGTCACGGTCGGACCTGTGGCTGGAAACCTGCTCGGGCAAAAACTTCCTCCCGGAACCGGAATCGTGGGGCGCGCCGTCCAGACCCGCGCGCCCGTGATCGAGAACGACGCCGTGCGTTCCGTTGTTCGCACGAACGTGAGTACGGATAAACAAACCGGCTTCACCTCGCGCTCGCTACTCGCGGTGCCCATGCAGATTCAGGACCGCGTCCTCGGCGTGATCGAAGTCATCAACCGCCGCGACGGCCTGCCGTTTGTGGCGGACGATCAAAACATCCTCACTGCCTTTGCCGGTCAGGCGGCGGTGGCGATTGAAAACGCGCGCCTGCTCGCGCTCACCGATCAGGAACTTAACGAAAGGGTGGAGGAACTTCAGGTCATGGGTCGTATTGTCCGTGAACTAAGCGCCAGCCTCGAAGTGGATCGCGCCATGCGGATCACGCTCGAGTGGGCGATGCGCCAATCCAATATGGAGGCGGGTCTCATCGGCGCGCTGGACGAAGATTATCTGCATTTGATGGCGCATCAGGGTTACGAGGATGTCTTTGCCGATCAACCAAACGTGCAACTGCCCCTCGACCTGCCCGCGATTCGCAACGCCATAGAGAGCGGACAATCCAGCCAGGTTTCATTGCTCGTTACAGGCGAGAAGGGGATTCTCCCCGCCGCTCATACGCAGATCGTCGTCCCCATTCGCCGCGAGGCGCAGGTGATCGGTTTGATCATGCTTGAAAGCGCAGGCGATTCCCAGGGCAATCTCGGATTCCTGAATCGCTTAAGCGACAACGCCGCCATCGCGATTTTCAACGCCCAACTGTTCGCCGCAGTCGAGCGCGCCAACCTGGCCAAGAGCGAGTTCGTATCGTTTGTGGCGCACGAACTCAAGAACCCGATGACCTCCATCAAGGGTTATTCCGAATTGCTCGCGGCCGGCTCGGTGGGTCAGATCAACGAAAACCAGGCAAACTTCCTGAATACGATCCGCGCCAACGTTCAGCGCATGTCTACATTGGTGTCCGATCTCAACGATAACGCCAAGATCGAAGCCGGACAACTCAGGCTGGACTATCGGCCCGTCGAAGTGGAGGACGTTATAGACGAAGTGATCCGCTCCACCAAACGTCAGGTGGAGGAAAAGAAACAGAGCATTGATCTCCACCTGCCCCAGAAACTTCCCAACGTCTGGGCAGACCCAACCCGGATGGCGCAAGTCCTCACGAACCTCGTCAGCAACGCGCATAAATACACTCCCGAAGGCGGGCATATTTTGGTGGGCGCGGAAGTCGCATCCAATCAATGGGATCCGGGCGGCGCGAAGGAAGTCGTCCATCTTTGGGTGAAGGACAACGGCATCGGCATCAGCATCGAAGACCAGGCCAAGATCTTCCAGCGATTCTTCCGCTCCGATGATTCGAAAGCGCGCGAGGCGCCCGGCACCGGCCTGGGCTTGAATATTACAAAGAGTCTGATTGAAATGCAGGGCGGACGGATCTGGTTCGAGAGCGAATATCGAAAGGGGACTACCTTCCACTTCACGGCGCCGGTGGCGGAGGGATAATGACAATCAACGTTGCCATCGGTCACGCGCAGGCGTTGAACGGACGCGAAGCCGGTTTGCAGGCGGCGCATCAAGCGTTGAACAAATTCGGTTCCGCCGCGCCCAGCCTCGGTTTTGTGATCGCGTCGCATCATTATCAGGCGCGCGATGTCGTCAGCGGCGCGTCGGGCTTGCTTGGCGACACTCCCGTGATTGGTCTCAGCAGTCCCGCCGGGCTTACGTCTGAAGGCATACGTCCCAACTCGGTTTTGGTGGCTTTGCTCTCCGGCGATTTTCAAGCCGAGACGCAATGGATGCCCTCCTATGCCCAGGGCGCGCGCGACACCGGCGCGCGGTTTGCAAAATTCATCGCTGAAAAAGAAAGCCGCGCTTGTTTCTTCTTTGCCGATGGGTTCAACGGCGACGCCGATCAACTATGCGCGGCGCTAACTACCTCCGTTCCGCTGGCGGGCGCGCTTGCCTCCGGGGATTTACACACGGGTCATTCCTACCAGATGGCTGGTCCTCAAACCGGATCCGGCGCGCTGGCTGGAGTCGCTTTACGCGGCAACGTGCGCGTGGGCATTGGCTCGGCGCACGGCTGGAACCCCGTCGGCAGTCAATTCCGCATCACGCGTTCGCGCGGCTTCTGGCTGCGCACATTGGACGGGCGTCCCGCCTCCGAAACGTACGCGCAGCTCTTCGGCTATCCCGCGCGTGAATGGGCGTTCCCGCCCTTGAGTCATCTGGCGCGCCTGTACCCGCTTGGAATCGATCAGGGCGACCAGATGGTGGTGCGCGCGCCGATCCGAGTCGAAGCCGATGGGAGTTTCCGCATGAACGCCCCCGTGCGCGACGGCGTGGACGCCTACCTGCTGGTGGGGAACCGCGCCTCGTGCGAGAAAGCCGCGCAACAGGCCGCGCAACAAGCGTTGCAACAGTTACAGGGGAGTAAACCCGCCTTCGCCCTCATCCTCGCCGACCTTGCCTGGGAGATGTTGCTCAAGTCGCATCCCGGCGCCGAGATCACCGCCATCCAGGAAATCCTCGGCAAGGAGGTTCCAATTGCGGGAGGCTACACGCTCGGGCAGGTGGTTTCCGGCAAAGAATCGAACGCGCCTCAATTATTGAACCAGCATATTGTGGTCGCTGTGTTTGGCGAAGGTTAACCGTTCCAATCTCGGTGCGCGTTGTTTTGATGCGGGGAATTGAGAGAGTCGAACATGCCCTTACGCGCAAACCTCAATCGTATACCTCGCCATGTGACCGTTCCAAATTTGGTAAAAAACGAGTAAGAGACAACAAGTCAGGCATGAGAGAATATCGGATTGCGGAATTAGGCAATCAGGTTGCTCAAGTTAAGTCCGCGGGATAAGTGATTGCCAGCGAAAGCGATCAAGCGACTGACATTGAGAGCAGATTGCTCCCGTTTGTAGCCACGCATCGAGCGATAGCGTTCCTTGACCCACCAGCCAATACTGCGCTCACAATCGTTGTTGGTTCCGTCCAGTTTCAAGTTTCCATATTCATCTCTCCAAGTTCGATAGAAGGTCAGGCGCGGCCATAAGTTCCAACGATCCAGGAACCGATTCCGCATCCGATAAGCGACATCGAAGCGTGTGCCTTTGGCTGGCTTGTGCGCCTTGGCATAGCGTCCGTACATTTGCTCCAGTTGCACTTGTTCTTCCGGCTGACGGGAATGAATGAGCATTTTCATTTTCGCCAAGTCGGCCAAGGCTTGTTCTGCAGAAACGCCGATGGTATCCAAAGCGTGATCCTGTCCAGTCTGGATCAGAGCAGATAATTCTTCCACTAAAACATCGGTGTTGCGTCCCACATGGCTTTTGCAAACTTGGTGCGCTCGTCCGGTTTCGTCGCTCACCTTTTTGAAAGCGTCGGCGTCATCGCTGACCAACACATCCGCATCGACCGCATTGAGGATCGGCTCTAACCATGCTTTGAGTTCCTCGGCTTCTTCGCCTGGCAACGCATCCATACTCAAGGTCAATCCGCTGACGGCATCTACACTGATGCCCAAGGGCAGCCATTTCCCATTACAACGCACGCTGGTTACATCGGCGCCAACCGCTCCGGTTCTGTATCCATCCAACAACTTCTCTTGCTTCATCCCGGGCACTTTTTTCGCAACGGCCTGAACTGCCCGATATACACTCGTCTTTCCAATCCCGACCCCCAAGGCTGCCAGCACAATTGCCACTGCCCCATAACTCAACCCCAGCACGTATAACATCACTGCCAGTCCAATCACCCGATGCGAGATATGCTGATGTCCAACACCCTGCGGGTAGACCCGAAAGGTACAACCACAACTAGCACATTCATATCGCCAGGCTTGCACTTTTTGATATTTCCCATCTACGATCTTTTTCTCGACCACTTGGCGTGGATAAAAGCGTTTTCCCTTGCATTCTTTCTTCGCACAGTGTTTTGGCAACTGCAATTGATCTGGTTTTACATCTGGTAGAAGCAGGTTCAGGCGCATATAATTCTAATCCCTTCGTTTTTCTCGGTTGCGGGACGGTTGGTAGACTGTCTCGCAACCCATTTAACCACTTCTTTACCATCTTTGGAACAATCACCTCGCCATGAGGAGTGTTAAAATGGGAGATATGACTCAGTCTCTCCACAAAACGTCTGCGACGACAATCTCGCGCTAAAGCGCGGGCATCGCGCACTCGCATACCGCCATTATTTTTATATTGGAGATGTGCAACCATTCCCTCCAACTTCAACATGACATTCTGGCATTGGAATAGCAGCCGGATGAAATCTGAGGCGCAAAATGATCTTTCATTCGCACGAAACAGAGCCTGCATCAACGCTTCCATGGTGGACGTGGGTCGCGCCATTTTTTATCGCCAATCTCGGCACCTGGCTTTCGATCTCGTTCAAAACGGACCCGGGCGCTTCACTATGGTATTTGCCCACTGCGTTTGGAATCGTAATGGCATATTGGTGGGGACCGCGCGTCCTCCTGGGCGTTTATCTCAATGCGGTGGTATGCGCGCCTCTCTGGGACTTACCCTGGCAACGGTCTCTTTTATACGCCCTGCCCGAAACCCTTGAGGTTGGGTTAAGCTGGTTCCTTTTCATAAAAATCGCGCGCGGCAAACCCTGGTTGCCAGACTTGAGAAATGTAGGCGTGTTCCTCATGTTCGGTTCGCTTGCGCCAACCATACTCGCCAACGTGTATTTGGCGACGCAACTTTATCTTTTGGGGGATATTCCGCAAAACGCCATCTGGGATAACTGGCGGATTTTATTTTCAGCGGACATGGCTACTCAATACGCGCTTGCCGCGCCTGCGCTGATCTTATTCACAAAAAGCATGAGCGAAAAAGGCTGGATACAATCCAAGGAAAAATTTTCACGGATTCCATTTCTCCCTGCCAGTCAAAATTTATTCTTTGATATTGTCTTTATCGCCGCAATCTTCATCACCGCATTGATCCTGGTTATGTTGTTTTCGATCCACAATGTATGGGTTCTCTATGGCTTTATGATGATATTGCTGGCGATTCTTTACGGCGTAAATATCGCTGTCATCGGCGCCAGTTGGATCGGTCTACTTACGTTTCTCCTGCCCATCATCCTGACCGGCAGGCTTGGGTTGCCCACCGCCAGTTACGGCGATTTCATTACAACCAACTTCGACATTCTTTTTCTGTGCGGAGTGACGCTGGCAACCGGGCGCGCCATCAGCGATCTTTATATGGAGATCAACGAACGTAAACATATAGAAGAATCCCTATCCGCGCGCGAACGTTTCCTGGGGTTGCTCAACGACATGACCCGCGCCATCCTGCTTTCAAAAGATTTTGACTCAACCCTGAAAACCCTCTCGGTTGACATGACAAAACTGCTCAACGCGGACGATTGCTATATCACAGGCTGGGACGCGGCGCGTAAGCGGGTCATTCCGCTTGTGACCACGGCAAAACTCGAAGTCCCGTTTTCAGAAAGTTCAATCCCGGAAAATGAAACAACCATGACCCAGTCTGTTTTGCTCGCGGGGCGCGCGCTGGCGGCGGACGATGTATTCAATTCCCCATACATCAGCCCCAATATCGCCAGACAATATCCTATGCGATCCATTTTGGGCATTCCATTGATTGCAGGCGAACATCAATTAGGCGCGGCGATCGTCGCCTTCAAAGCGCCCCACCAATTCACATCGAAAGAGATCGAACACGCCGAACAGGCGGGCAATCAAATCGCCCTGGCGCTCTGGAATTTTCAACAAAGCCTAGAGATTCAACAGCGGCTCAAGGAGAGCGACGCCCTCGCGGAAATCGGGCGCGTCCTCAGCGAGACCGAGCGCGTTGGAACCGGCCGCGTCCTGCAACTCATCGTCGATTCCGCCCGCGATTTGATACCGCAGGCTGAAGAGAGCGTGATCCATCTCCTTGATTCAGAGGAACGGGTCCTTATGGCCCAGGCAGTCTCCGGTATCCACGAAACGGAACGGGAAAACCCACGGGTAAAAATGCAATTAGGGGAGGGCATCGCCGGGCAGGTGATCCATGAAGGCGTCACCATCAACGTTGGCGACATCAATACCCACCCGGGCTTCATGCTCAAAGATTCAGCCCCCAGGTTCCGCTCGCTGCTCGTCGCCCCCGTTCAAAGCGCGGGCAAACAGATCGGCACGATCAGCGTGCAAAGCAAAACGGTCAACGCCTTCTCCCTGAAAGAGGCCGAGTTGCTCAACGCCCTTGGAGTTCAGGCCGCCATCGCCATCGAAAACACCCGTTTGTTTGAAAGCGCCCAGCAGCGCTTGAAGGAAGTGAACGCGCTATACCAGACGGGCCAGCGCCTTGCCGCGTCGCTGGACGCGGACGAACTCATCGGAGACGTCGTCCGGATGCTTCAGCAAAACTTTGGATATTACCAGGTGCAACTCTTTTTACTTGACCCGGAGACCGGCGATCTCGTTCTCAAAAGAGGCAGCGGGGAGATCGGAGCCAGGTTGGTCGAACAGGGATTCCGACTTTCGAGAGGCTTGGGCATTGTCGGCCATGTGGCTGAAACCGCCGAGCCCTTTGTCGCCGGCAATGTGAACGCGGTGGTATTTCACTTTCGCAACCCACTCCTGCCGAACACGCAGTCCGAGTTGGCTGTGCCAATCATGGTGGAGGGAAATGTCGTCGGCGTTTTGGATACCCAGCACACTCCCCCGCTCCAACTCACAGAAGGCGATTTGCAGTTGATGATCGCCGTCGCCGACCAACTTGCGGCGGCGCTTCAAAAAGCCAGCCTGTATTCCAACCTGCAAAATGCCCTGCAACAGGAGCAGACGATTCGCTCGCAATTGATCCAGAGCGAACGGCTGGCGCTCGTCGGGCGCCTGCTCGCCTCGGTCTCTCACGAATTGAACAATCCGTTGCAGGCGATCCAAAACGCCCTGTTCCTGCTGAAGGATGAAGAAAATCTTTCTCTTCAGGGAAAACAGGACCTGGAAGTGATCCTCTCGGAAGCCGAACGCATGGCGGCGCTGATCGAACGCCTGCGCAACGCGTACCGACCGGTCCGCATCCAGGATTTTCAGCCGGTGGACCTGAACAACCTGATCGAGGACGTCCACGCGCTGATCGCGACGCACATGCGCCAGAAGGAAATCGCCTTCGAGTTTTTCCCCGATCCCGATCTGCCGAACGTTTCAGGAGCTTCCGATCAACTCCGGCAGGTGGCGCTCAACCTCTTTCTCAACGCGGTTGACGTGATGAAGCCCGGCGGACGCCTCACGGTCGAAACCCGCGGCCTGATCCGACAAAATGAAGTTCTTCTCACCGTAAAAGACACCGGTCCCGGCATTGACCCCGAAATCCTGCCGCGCATCTTCGACCCGTTCATCACGAGCAAGCGCACCGGCACAGGCATCGGGCTGACGATTACGCAAGACATCATCCAGCAGCACCATGGGCGCATCGAGGCGGCAGGCAATTCCAATAAGGGAGCCGTATTCAACGTCTGGCTTCCCATCGAAGAGACGGAGTAAAAGATGGATCAAGGCGGTCACATTCTGATCATTGACGATGAAGCCAGCCTGCGGCAAACGACGGCGCGCATCCTTCAACGCGCGGGGTTCGAAGTTACGACCGCGGCCGGCGGCAGGGAAGGGCTTGACCTCGTTGCCCAGCACGCCTTCGATCTGGTCTACCTGGACATACGCATGCCGGATATGAGCGGATTGGACGCGTTAAAAACCATCCATGAAAAATTCCCCGAACTGCCGGTGATCCTTTTTACCGCGCAGCCCGATCTGAATTCGGCGATTGAGGCGCTGAGGCGCGGCGCAACGGATTATTTGCTGAAACCGCTCAAACCGCAGGCGGTAATCGATCGTACGCAGGCGATCCTGGCCCATAAACAAATGGAACGCCGCAAACGCGAACTCCAGCGGCAGATTGATTCCTTAAAGTCTGAACTGGACGTTCTTGAATCCGATCGAAGCGTTCACCCCGATATCGCGCGCCAGGCAGGCCAGGCCTCAGACGAGCGCTATGTACGGCGAGGCGGGATGACCCTCGATTTGCACACGCGCCGCGTGACGATGAACGAACGCGTCATCAACCTCCCTCCAACTTCATTTGATTACTTGTTGGCGCTGGCGCGTCACGCGCCTAATGTGGTGAATTACCAGACCCTGGTCTCGGAGGCGCAGGGGTACGAGGCTGATCCGCGCGAAGCGCAGGAATTGACGAAATGGCACATCCACCACATCCGCCAGGCAATCGAGCCGGACGCGCGCAATCCCATGTACGTGATTAATGTGCGCGGCGCCGGGTATCGCCTCGTGACCGGCTGAAAAGCCGCGCGCTAACTTTCCCCAACTTTCTCAACATAATCCCATCGTTGCATTGGGCGGCTTCGTACAAAATAGGAGCATGGACAGATCCATGCTTCCCCGGCTCGATTCCCCGGTCAGCATCCTTGTCGTGGACGATCATCCCAACACCGCGACCATGCTGGCGCGCGCCATCGCTCAATTGGGATCGAAGGTGGATGTCGTTTCAGCGACCAGCGGCCATGAAGCGTTGAAGCGCGTACAGGACAGCGCGGTGGATATCCTGATCACAGACATGATCATGCCGGAAATGACGGGGCTGGAGTTGATCGAAAAACTACAGAACCATGCCTCCGGGCGCCCGACCTTTTCCTTTTTGATTACGGCGTACGACGTGCCGGGGTTGAAGGTGACCGCGCGGCGCCTGCGGGTCAAGGAAGTCATTATCAAGCCGGTGCATCCCGAGCGCATCTGCCAGATCGTCACACAGGCGATAGACGAGATGAATCAAGCCAGGCCCGCTTATGACGAGCCTGTCAGCGCCGCGCGGAAACGCTTCAATATTTTGATCGCCGACGATCAACCGGATAACCTGACGTTGCTGGCGCGTTACCTGGGCAATGAAGGTTATAACTACATCAAGGCGACAGACGGCGTGGAAGTGCTTGAAAAAGTCCGCCATGAGGCGCCCGACCTGGTGCTTCTCGACGTGAACATGCCGCATAAGGACGGCTTTACCGTTCTCAATGAAATCCGCTCCGACCCCGCCATACAACACATCCCCGTGATCATCCTCACCGCGGCGCGGTTGGACGCGGCGGAAATTCAACACGGCTTGATTCTGGGCGCGGACGATTACATCACCAAACCCTTCGACCGCCGCGAATTGCTGGCGCGCATCCGCACCAAACTGCGCGTCAAGGAGGCGGAGGACGTCATCCGACGCCGCAACCGCGAACTCAATTTACTGCCGGAGATCGGCAAGGAGTTGAGCGCCAGGCTGAATATTGACGAGTTATCGGAACTCGTGCTTCGCAGGACTGTTGAAACCATCGGGGCGATGGTGGGCCATATTATTTTGCTCAACCCGAAAAGCCCGTTGCATAAAAAATATCATGTCTCCACGGCGGATGCTCCCGCGTCCGACGTTCAACTCCCGCCCCTCAACCATTTCCTTGAGCGGATGAAAGAAAACCGCGAAGGCATACTGATCGAGAATTCGCTGGAGGATGCGCGCTGGCAATCGCCGCCCGATGAACCGGCTCATTCGGCGATCCTCGTCCCCATGTTCGGACGTTTGGATTTGATCGGCCTGTTGGTATTGGTCCACGAACAAGCTGGTTATTTCAAAGTGGAGCATCTGCTGCTTCTACAAGCCATTGCGGGGCAGGCCGCTGTCGCAGTGGAGAACGCGCGCTTGTACTCGAACGTGGCGCAGGAACGGCAGATGCTTACCGCCATCCTGCAAAGCGCGGCGGAACCCATCATCGTGTTTGACGCGGACGGCAGTTTGACCATGCTGAACCCGGCCGCGGAAGGGCTGTTTGCCGAATATGAAGCGACGATAGGCTTGCCGCTGGCGCGCGGCCGCGGCTATGACATTTTGATCGAAGCGCTCGAGGAGACTTACACAACCGGACAGGCTTATGCAGGGGAGATCCCCTGGCATGACCGACGCGTCTTCAACGCGTCGTTCACTCCCATCGCGGACGGCGGGCGCGTCGTCGCATTGCATGACGTGACGCACTTCAAGCAGCTTGAAAAGGTGAAGGATGAGTTCATTGCCACCGCTTCTCACGATTTGAGAAACCCGCTCACCTCCATCCGGGGATACAGCCAGCTCATCCAGGCCATGGGACCGTTGAACGACAACCAGCAGGATTTTGTAAAGCGTATTCAACGTTCGGTGACGCACATGACCGAATTGGTGGAAAATATGCTCGACCTGGCAAAGATGGACCTGGGCGCGGAACCCACGCGCGAAATATTGGACGCGGCCCAGCTGCTCTGTCAGATCGCGGATGAATTTCAGCCGCAGGCCGCAGCCAAGAAGCAGACGCTGATGATCGGGAAAACAGCGGCCAGTTCAAACGTCCGGGGCGATGCGCTGCAATTGCGTCAGGCATTGCGAAACCTGGTCGGCAATGCCATCAAGTACACGCCCGAGGGCGGCGCGGTCACGCTTTCTTCTGAACATGAAGTAGGGTCCGTGTGCATCCACGTCCGGGATACCGGCTACGGAATGCCAGCCGCGGACGTACAGCACGTCTTCGATCGTTTCTATCGTGTGAGAAACAACGGCCACGACGAGATCGAAGGCAACGGCCTGGGCCTGGCGATCGTGAAATCCACCATTCAACAGCATGGCGGGGAGATCAGCGTCGAAAGCGAGCCGGGCAAAGGCTCCTGTTTCACTTTTACCCTGCCACTGACAGATGCGAAATAAGCAGCCAACTTTTCCCAACTTTTCCTCGCTTATGCCAAACGGTCAGAACAGCGGTTTCGTGGAAAATATGAGAATGAATTATGAAATTCCTGCCAACCAAGGGCACGGCGGCGAGGTGAACGTTGAAAGCGAGCCCGGGAAGGGCGCGTGTTTTACGTTGAGCCTGCCGCTTTTTCAAATGGAAGAATCCGTTCAAATTGAGAGGAAGCTACGATGAATAATTTTTTCAACTCACTTAAGAATTTCTTTACCGCCCCGGTCTTCGAAGGCGATGAGGAAAAAACACAATCTGCCAAATTACTGTATCAGATCATTACTGTAATTTGGGGACTGCCCCTTTTACTAGTTGTCATCATGATTCTCAACCCAGCTGGACGGGGAGAAGTTCTTCCTCCGGCAATCGTTATTTCCGTCATTCTATTCTCCCTAATGATCATCACCCGAATTGGCTGGGTGGGCATTGCCAACACCGTGATTACTGGAATGGTAATTCTGGTTTTTACTTATGCAGACTTCCAAAACGCCGGCAATATTCAACCATCCACATTGGTAACTGCAATCTCAATCATCATGAGCGGCCTGTTGCTTGGAAGGCGCGCACCGCTTGTGACCGCCATTTTGATCGTGATTTCTCATAGCGTGATCGTCTATCTTCAGCTGCAAGGGAAAATTGAAGTGGTGAGTTCTCCTGCCCTGGGCTTTGAAAATATGATCATTACGGGCATCATGATTTTAATGATTGGATTTCTCTATCAATTTGTCATTTCAAGGCTTCAATTTGCTTTGAAGCAAGCCCGCAAAGACGAAGAAGAATTACAGCTTCGAAACCGTGAACTGGAGGAACTCAGCAAATCTTTGGAACAACGCGTGGCTGACCGTACCAAAGTACTTTCTTCGGTTGCTGAAATCAGCACTGCGGCATCCACGGTTTTGGTAACGGATAAACTTCTGCAACAGGTAGCGGATCTTGCGAAGGAACGCTTCGATTTCTATCACGCTCATATCTATCTACTCAATGATGTTGGTGACGCACTTGTACTGACATCCGGCGCAGGCGAAGTTGGACGTCAGATGGTTGCTGAAGGACGTTCGATCCCGCTCGACCGTGAGCAATCACTCGTCGCTCGTGCAGCACGCGAGAAAAAAGGCGTCACCGTCAATGATGTGACCCAAACATCTGATTTTCTCCCGAATCCTTTATTGCCAGATACACGCTCTGAGATGGCCGTGCCGATGATGATTGGCGAGCAGGTAATCGGTGTTCTCGACGTGCAGTCGGAAGTGGTTGGACGCTTCACCGAAGCGGATATCGCTGTCCAGAGTACGCTGGCTTCACAAATTGCTTCGGCTGTGCAAAATGCACGCCTCTATACCCGGGCAGAGACAATCGCGCAGGAAGCCCAGTCACTGGTGGATAATGCGCCTGAGGCAATCATCATTGTTGACCTGGAGACCGGACTCTTCGCCAACCCAAATGAGAATGCTGTAAAGCTTTATGGTTTGCCGCGTGAGGAATTGATAAAAGTAGGACCAGCGCAGATGAGCCCTCCCACACAACCCGATAAGCGTGATTCAACGGAAAAAGCAATGGAGAAAATCGGCGAAGCCATGCAGGGCGGCACGCCATTCTTTGAATGGATGCACCGTAACGGTAAAGGGGAGGATTTTCTGTGTGAAATCCGCCTTGTACGTCTGCCTGGCGCGCACCCGCGCGTACGCGCCTCGGTCGCCGATATTACCGAGCGTAAACGCAACGAAGAACTCACAAGACGGCGCGCCCAGCAACAGGAATCTTTGAACCTGATCACACAAAAGATTCAAAGCGCCACGACGATTGAATCAGCGCTTCAAGTGGCGGCACGCGAACTGGGGCACGCGTTGGGAATGCGCCAGACGCGTGTGTCTCTTGACCCAACTTCTGAAAACAAAAGCTGACGCTTTCATAAGGAGATTAATAATGAAAAACTGGTTTTCAAAACTACTCGCAGTGACACAATTTCGCGATTATTCCCTGCGCGCCAAGTTATCTGTCATCCTGGGATTTTTCGTCGCCCTGATGATAATCCTGGGGGCGATTGGTCTTGGATATATAACAAACCTGGCTTCTAGGTTCAATGACCTCTACGAAAATAACCTCCAGGCGGCAGTCCAACTTGCCAATGCAGAAAGCGCGTTGTGGCAGTTACGTTATGGTTTTCCCCAATTCATCGTATTGGACGAGGCTGCAAGAGCCCAGATCGTTGCCGATGAGCCCAAGTGGTACCAGATCATCAATGAAAACATGGATGCCTATGCTGCAGGTTCCCGCACCCCTGAAGAACTGGAAACCCTTCAGCAGTGGAACGATGTTTTCACCAAGTATGTCGAGGCGCGGCCGCGCTGGTTTGAGTTGTATTCTGCGGGAAAAATCGAAGAAGCAGCCGAATGGCGCGCCCAGACAACGACACCGTTTGGACGGGATTCTGTTGCGGCGCTCAATCGGCTTATCGAACTTCAACGGACGGTCTCCACTCAAAAACAAGCCGAAGTAACTGCCTCGACAACAAATTCAAGAATTGTATTGCTCGGCGTCACCAGCCTTGCCTTGATTATGGGGCTTGGCGTGGGGCTTTTCGTTGCGCGAAGCCTCTACGGTCCGATCAATCGCCTCACCGAGGTATCTCAGCAGATCGCTGCCGGCAACCTGGAAGCGCGAGCCGTTGTCGAGTCACAGGATGAAACCGGCATCCTCGCCCAAACCTTCAACATCATGACCGACCGACTGGGAGAAGCATTCGAAGACGTGCGACGCCGCGCCGCCGAACTCGCCACCGTGGCTGAGGTGAGTACAGCTACTTCCACAATTTTGAATGTAACCAACCTTTTACAAGAAGTTGTGGACCTGACGAAGGAACGTTTCGACCTATATCACTCACATATTTATCTGCTCGACGAAGCGGGTGAAAATCTGGCGCTGGCTTCCGGCGCAGGGGAACCGGGTCGCCAGATGGTGGCGGAGGGACGTTCCATTCCGCTTGATCGTGAGCAATCGCTGGTGGCACGCGCGGCACGCGAACAAAAGGGCATCACCGTCAACGACGTAACACAGACGCCGGACTTCCTGCCCAATCCCTTATTGCCCAATACGCGTTCTGAATTGGCTGTGCCGATGATCGTTGGCGGCCGGGTGATCGGCGTCTTCGATGTGCAATCCGATGTTGTCGGGCGCTTCACAGATTCGGATATCAACATTCAAACCACGCTGGCGGCGCAGGTGGCCACCTCCATTCAAAATGTGCGCTCCTTTGAACAATCGAAAGCGCAAGCAGATTATGAATCGTTGGTCAATACCATTGGTCAGAAGATCCAGCGGTCCACAACCGTGGAAGATACACTTCAAATTGCCATTCGTGAACTAGGGAGCGCGCTTGGCGCAACCCGCGTAACGGCCACACTGGGTGCCCGTTCTAATGGCGGTACTCATGAAGGAGCTTACTAATGAACGAGACTAAACAACCTTCACAAACCCACGTAGATAGCACAAGCCGTGTTACTTTCTGGGGAACAATCGCGCTGGCGGTGATCACACTTTTAGTCTCCGCTTATTTCTTCAAAGTCCTGCTTGCTGAAACCCGGACCCCTGTTGTATATTTCGGCATGACCCTCTTCCTTTCCGGCATTGCTGTAATGGTCGTTAGTATCGTTCTCACCGTACGCGGCCGACAGGAACAGGCGGTCAAATTGACCTTGGTCATGCTTGTCATCCTCGGCATGACGGCAATCGGATTATTCGAAGGCAGGGCAGCAACAGCCTCCCTGACAGTTTTTGTAATTTCGGTGATTGCGCTCCGCTCGCTGTTCCCCAGCCATTCGCGGCGTACCTATGCGATCCTGGTTGCTATCAGCTTGATCCTAATGTGGACAATCGAATGGATCAGCCCGCCGTGGAGGATTCAGGTTCAGGCGGCAAGAGTAGGTCCAATCGGTGCGGCTGTTTTTGCGGTTCTTTTGGTCGTTATCATAGTGCGCCAAACCTGGAGAAGCCTTGCCCTACGGTGGAAAATGGGCGCGATTGTAGCCATCCTTTTCCTTGGCATGGTAGGAGTGGCAATCTCTGGTTATTATGGTCTTCAGGCCCTTCGATATCAAATTTCCAACATATATGATTTTATGTTGGTGCCAATTGTCGCCATTAATAATGCGGATGCCTCCCTGGCGGATGCCCAGATTAAACTTGAAAATCTGGATGAAGTGGGAGAAGATCAAATCGCCCAGAATATTGCCGATATTGCGGCAAGCAACAAATTGACAAGCGATGTGATCCAAAAATACGATACAGAGTGGGTCACTACGGTCAGCCCCGAATTTACACAGGCTCTGCGCGACGCGGGCAAACTGGACTTGCAGCAACAAGAACTTGAAGCACTGGCAAAATTCCATACCGAGTTCGATTCATATCTTGCCGCCAGCGACCAATACACTCAAGGTATCCAGGCTGGGCAGCCCGATAATGATCTCGTTGCGCGCGCTGGAGATAGTCTCCAGGCTGCCCGCGACGCATTGCATACATTGATCGCGATCAATAATCAATATGCCGATTTTTCGAATCTGGAAGCACAGGCCTCCTATCGAAACGCCCTTATCAGCGGTTCATTAGCGTTAGGAATTGGGCTGACAATTGGCTTGTTGGTTAGCTTTTTGATTGTGGCATCCATTACCAGCCGCCTCAATGAACTCGCCCAGTTTGCAGTCACCGTTCAGCAAGGGAAACTGGACAGACGCCTTGTCTCGGTTTGGAACGATGAAATTTCCCTGCTGGGCACTGCGTTTAACGAAATGACAGCCAATCTGCAAGGATCGTTTGCCACACTGGAACAGCGCGTGGCGGATCGTACCCGTAACCTGGAACTGGCGGCTGAAGTAGGTCGCTCTGTTTCACAGGTACGTTCGCTGGATGTCATGTTGAAGGATGCGGCGGAGCTTATCCGTTCACAGTTTGATTTGTATTATGTTCAAGTATATCTGGCGGACCCCAGCCAGACGAACCTGCTCCTGCTTTCTGGAACAGGAAAGGTGGGCACGGAATTATTGGGACGTGGTCACCGCCTGCCCCTCAACATTAGCTCGATCAATGGCCGCGCCGCCACAGAGAAAAAATCAGTGATTATCGCGGACACAACGACAAGCGCGACGTTCCGCCCCAATCCATTGTTGCCCAACACCAAATCTGAAATGGCAATACCACTGGTCGTTGGTGAAAAAGTCGTGGGCGTGCTGGACTTGCAGAGTGAAAAAGCCAATGCGCTGACCCAGGAACTCCTGCCCGCCTTCGAAGCGCTGGCTGGACAGTTAGCCATCGCGATTCAGAATGCAAACCTGCTCGCCGAGACGGAACAAGCCCGCGCCGAGGTGGAAACACAAGCCCGCCGTTTGGTGCGCGCCAACTGGGCGGATTATCAAGATGCCATTCACAAACCTGAAGAGACTGGCTTTGTGTTTGAGCAAAACAAGATCAGCGTAATGGCACAAGACGAAGCAATCAAGGAGAATTCACTGGTTGCACCAATTTCAGTCACGAGCGAACCGCTTGGAAACCTGGTTGTGGAAATGGAAGGTCAATCCCCAATCGCCCGGACTGACGAACTGGTAAACGCAGTCGCGCGTCAGGTGGCGCAACAAATTGAAAGCCTGCGCCTGTTGGAAAGCGCCGAACGCTACCGTGCCGAAGCGGAAGAAGCCTCACGCCGCCTCACGCGCGAAGGCTGGAAAGATTATGTAGCGAATGCCGATAAAAGTATTAGTTATTTCTATGATTTGAAAGAAGTCCTGCCGTATAACAATAACGAAAGTCAACAACCAGAAGGCACTGTCAACCTGCCGCTCAAAATTCGCGATGAAACCATCGGCAAACTTTCCTTTCAGGGCATTTCTTCTGACGACAAGGATTCCATTGAGCTGGCAAATGCCGTCGCGGAACGTCTCAGTGCACACATTGAAAGTCTGCGGCAATTTGAAGAGACCCAGCGGGGTCAGGTCGAACTGGATAAACGCGCCCAGCAACTGGCGGCGGTCGCCGAGATCAGCACGGCTTCTTCCAAGGAATTGGATATTGATAAAATGCTCGAATCTGTGGCGCGCCTTTCGCAGCGTCAATTCGGTTTATATCATGCCCATATTTTCACCTATAACGAGAATACACAGCAATTGGAAATCAGCGCTTGCGGATGGGAAGAAGGCAGTGAGCATGGCGGCACACACGAGAATACAGTGATTGCCCTGTCACAGGAACAATCGCTCGTGGCGCGCGCCGCCCGCACGAAAAAGGCAGTCATCGCCAACGATGTGCGTCATGAAGCGGGCTGGTTGGCGAATCCGTTACTGCCAGATACAGCCGCCGAAATGGCAGTGCCGCTGGTCGTTGGCGACCAGGTGCTCGGCGTACTGGATGTGCAATCAAATATCGTCAATGCCTTCTCTGAGGAAGACGCCAACATCCAAACCACGCTTGCCTCGCAGGTTGCCACCGCTCTACAGAACGCGCGTTCCTTTGCCAAAGCCCAACAGCAGGCGGAACGTGAAACCACCTTGAACGTCATCAGCCAGAAGATCCAAAGCGCCACTAGCGTGGAAGCCGTGTTGCAAATTGCCGCACGCGAACTGGGACGCGCCCTGGACGCTCCGCTCACCATCGCTCAATTAGGCATGGGCGGCGCGAAAGAGCGCGGCGGTAACGGAAACTAGGAAACCGATGTCATTGCGAGGGCGCAGCCCGAAGCAATCTCCCGTTCAACAGGAGATTGCTTCGTCGGGAAGAACACCCTCCTCGCAATGACATAAGCCTTTAGGAGGCAGTGAACTATGAATCCCAAACATGAACGCAAACGGCTGAACGCATTATTTGCTGATCTTGAGCGGCTTGCCGCCGACCCGGCTGGCAATACGCCGGAAATACAGCGCGAACTCGAAAGCCTGCGCGCCCGCATGATGGAACTCGAAAAGCAGTTCGCTGAAAGCGAAAAAAGCGCAATTGTCTTCGAGCAAACCGAGGCTAAACTTCCTGCAAATACAAGCGCAACGCCAGAGAGCCTCGAGGCTAAACTCCCTGTAAATACAAGTGCTGCGCCACAGCCCCCTGCCGTCGCAGGTCCCATGCTATACGAGCAGGACCAAATAGGATATGCCTATTCCAACGACAAGTTGGAGTCCCTGCAAGATTCGACGCGCACATTGCCAGGTATCAACAATGCGGTCACTTCACCATTAACTGCAAGCGGGCAGACCATCGGAAAAATGCAAATCACGCCTCCGCCCGACCGTCAATTGACGGCGGATGAAATCAACCTGGCGAATACCATAGCCCAGCAAGCCTCGCTTCAAATCCAGAACCTGCGCCTGCTTGCCGCCGCCGAACGCTCGCGCGCCGAGGCTGAAACAGCCACCCGCCGTTTCATGCACGAAGGCTGGGACTCCTACCTAGACGCCATTAATCGCAGTGAACGCATCGGCTTCGCTTACGACCAATCATCCGTGACGCCTTACACAGATAAACCTGCCGCCAACGGCGGTCTTCAAGAAACCGTCAAAGTGATGGATGAAGAAGTGGGCGCGCTATATCTAAAGACCGATCCAACGCGTCCATTAACGGATGCAGATAAACATCTGGTCAGCGCGGTTGCAGACCAGGTCGCCCAGCAAGTGGAGAACCTGCGTCTGCTGGCGGATGCCTCGCGCGCCCGCGCCGAAGCGGAGGACGCCATCCGCCGCCTCACGCGCAGTAACTGGGAATCTTTCACCGCCGACCGGGATGAATCTGACCTGGCTTTTGTTTACGACTCAATGCAAGTGACCCCGCTAAAAGAATCTTCCATGCCGCAGAATATCGTCCTCACCCAGCCGCTGATGGTGCGGGGCGAGGCGGTGGGCCAGCTGGCTGTGGCAGGCTCGAAGAGCGTTTCACCGGAAGCCGCCCAGTTAGCCGCATCCATCGCCGCGCAGACGAGCATCCATCTTGAGACCCTGCGCCTTTCAGAGGAACTCCAGAAACGCGCGCGGGAATTGCAGGAATTGGATCGCCTCAAATCGGCGTTCCTTGCCAACATGTCGCATGAGTTACGCACGCCGTTGAACTCCATCCTTGGCTTCACGGATGTTATGCTGGAAGGTCTTGATGGTGAACTCACTGACTATATGGATAACGACCTGCGCCTCATCCAAAAGAACGGACAGCATCTATTGCATTTGATTAACGATGTGTTGGATATGGCAAAGATCGAATCCGGCAAGATGAACCTGCACCCCGAAAAGTTCAAGGTTCACAGCGTTTTGGACGAGGTCACCAGCATCACCTCCGCCCTGGCAAGCGAGAAGAACATTGCGCTCTTCATTGATGAAGATTCGGATCGCGAATTGGAAATTTTTGCGGACAACACTCGTCTCCGCCAGGTGATGATCAACCTTGTGAATAACTCGATCAAATTCACCGAGAAAGGCAAGATCGCCATACGAGTCTCCCAGTTGGATGGCGGGCGGGCATTGATCACGGTCAAGGATACCGGCATCGGCATTCCGCCCGACAAACTCGAAGCGGTGTTCCAGGAGTTCACGCAAGTGGACACCTCCACCACGCGCAAAGTGGGCGGCACAGGTTTGGGTCTGCCGATCAGCCGTAAACTGGTCGAAATGCACGGCGGACGCCTGTGGGCCGAGAGTTCCGGCGTCGAGGGCGAAGGCTCGACTTTTCATGTAGAATTGCCTCTCGAAGCCCGCATCACCGAAGTGATCGAAAAACAGGAAAAAAAATAGAATGGCGACGCCCAAGTATCTGGAATGTAATCTGTGCGGCAACCAACAACCCTACGAACCGTTCACGCCTGCGATCTGCCGCAAATGCGAATCGCAGTGGCTCGAAGCGCGATACGATTACGACGCGTTCAAACGCGAGATCCTGCGCGGACTTCCGAACCGCCCGTCCAATATGTGGCGTTATCAGGATGTCCTGCCGTTGAGCGATCCCTCCGCGTTGGACCTTTATCCCGCTGGCGGGACTCCGATCTGGCTTTCACACCGCTTCGCTCCCAACCTTGGGCATGACTCTGTTTACTTCAAAGACGAACGCTACGGACCAACCTCCTCCTTCAAGGATCGTCAAGCCGCAGGCGCGGTCGCGGCAATGCTCGAAAACGGAATCAAGGAGGCGGTCATCGCATCCACAGGCAACGCGGCGGTGGCGTATGCCGCGGCGTGCGCGCGAGGCGGGATCAAACTTTGGGTCTTTATGACCAGCCTCGTCCCGCAGGAAAAACTGCGCGAGGCGGCGTTGTTCGGCGCGGAGGTCATCCGCGTCAGCGGCAATTACGACCAGACGAAATTGATTGCCTCCCAGTTCGCGCAGCGCAAACAACTGCTTCTTGATCGCGGCGCCAGTTCCATCCCGGCGCGCGAAGCCATGAAGACCATCGCTTATGAGATCGTCGAGCAACTTGACTGGCACGCGCCGGATTGGTATATCCAGGCGGTGAGCGGCGGGTTGGGTCCGTTGGGCGTTTATCAGGGTTTCAAGGAATTGAAGAATATGGGTTTGATTGATCGCATTCCCAAACTGGCGATCATCCAATCCGAAGGCTGCGCGCCAATGGTCAATGCCTTCAAAGCCGGCAAGGATGTGGCTGAAGCGGTGATACCCGAGACAAGCATCATTATTCTTTCCACAGGCGATCCGGGCAAGGCTTATACCTACCTCTGGAAACTGACGCAACAGTTTGGCGGCGTCATGGAATCCGTCACGGATGCGGAGGCTTTCTCCGCCATGCGCGCGCTGGCTAAAAGCGAGGGGATGGCTGTCGAACCCGCCACCTCCGTCGCTTTCGCGGGACTCGAAAAGTTGATCCGCAATGGCACGATCAAACCGGACGAGAAAGTCGTCGTGAATTGCACCGGTCACACGTTCCCCGTCGAAAAGCACGTGCTTGGCGACCAGTGGGCTGTGGACGTGCATCTCAGCAAGGATCAATCCCCCGCGCCGCGCGAAGGTCTGCAAGCCGCGCTCGAAAACCTTGACGAAAAAGCCACCACCGTTTTATTAATTGACGATAACGCCGACGACGCCCTGCTCATCCGCCGTTTGCTGGAGGGGCGCAAGGCGTATCGCGTGTATCACGCCAAAGACGGGTGGGAGGGTCTTTCGATGGCGCGGCAGAAACTGCCCGATCTTATCGTCTCGGACCTCACCATGCCCGGCATTGACGGGTTCGGTCTTGTGGAAGAATTGAAACTCGACCCGCGCACAAAAGATATCCCCGTCGTCGTGGTAAGCGCGAAGGATATTACAACGGAAGAACGCAAACGGCTGAACGGTCATATCGAAGCCGTGTACCAAAAAGGATCTCTGCCGCCGCGTAAGTTTGTGGATCAAGTCGTGCAGGTGATTAAAGATAAAAGTACGGAGCAAGGAGAATAATGAATATGGGTAACATTGTCCTTTATATCGAAGACAACCCCGACAACATGATGCTGGTGCAGCGCGCGTTGGAGTCGCGCGGCTACCGCCTGCTAAAAGCCATGAAGGGTGTGGAAGGCGTTTCGACCGCGGAACGCGAAGAGATCGATCTGATCCTGTTGGATATCAACCTGCCGGATATTGACGGTTACGAAGTGGCGCGGCGCCTGCGCGCCAGCGACAAACGCGAACTGAAGACGGTCCCGATCATCGCCGTCACCGCCAACGCGCTGAAAGGCGACGCCGAAAAGGCGCTGAGCGCCGGTTGCGACGTGTACATGTCCAAGCCGATTAATATCCGTGAATTGTGGGCGCGCGTGGAAGCGTTCGTCCCCATGCCGTAAGCAAGCGTTTTGAAATTCAGACCCTAAAGGTTTCCCCTCTTCGAGGACTTCGCAAAACCTTTAGAGGCTGTCTGAAAACTACCGTACGTGTCATTCTGAGCGACCGAAGGGAGCGAAGAATCTCTCCTCCCGCTTGAAATCTTTCCGGCAAATCGGAGATTCTTCGTGGCGCAATGCGCCACTCAGAATGACATAACGAGAGAGTATTTTTGACTTTTCAGACACTCTCTTAGGGTCTCAGCGTTTTTTTTAAAAACAATATCCATTGCCAATCGTGATAAACTCAAGGGGCGTGATATTCAAGCAATATCATTTCCCTGATCAATGACCTTCTCCCATCTCTCTCATTTGCGATGCTCCGGTTGCGGCGCGGAATATCCCCACAAAGAAATTCATACCTTCTGCCCGATCTGCCAGTCTCCGCTTTTATCCATCTACGACCTGGGAAAAGCGCGCCGGGAAGTTGACCGGGATGAAATCTCACGCCGCCGGAAAGGCATGTGGCGCTGGCGCGAACTTCTCCCCGTATTGAACGAAGAAAATCAAATCTTTCTCGGCGAGGGGGATACGCCGTTGCTCTCACTGCCTCGCCTCCAAGGAGAGTTGGGGCTTTTTCATCTTTACGTAAAGGACGAAAGCGCGAACCCAACCGGTTCATTCAAGGCGCGCGGGTTGGCCGCCGCAGTTTCCAAAGCGAAAGAACTGGGCGTGGAGAAAGTGATCATCCCCACGGCGGGCAATGCCGGCGGCGCAATGGCGGCGTACGCGGCGCGCGGCGGATTGAAGGCATGTATCTTCATGCCCAAAGATACGCCGTTTGCAAACATCGAAGAGAGTCGCATGGCGGGCGCGGAGGTCGTTCTTGTTGACGGCATTATCAGCGACGCGGCGGGCATGGCGGGCGAAAAAGCGCGCGCCGAAGGCTGGTTCGACGTCTCCACATTCAAGGAGCCGTATCGCGTGGAGGGCAAAAAAGTGATGGGCTATGAACTGGCGGAATCTTTTAACTGGGAATTGCCGGATGTGATCCTCTATCCCACCGGCGGCGGCACGGGTTTGGTCGGCATGTGGAAAGCGTTTGCCGAACTGGAAGCGCTGGGCTGGTTGAAAAAAAATACCAGGCGTCCGCGCATGGTTTCCATCCAGGCGGATGGATGCGCGCCGGTGGTCAGAGCGTTTGAAAAAGGCGCGTCGTTTTGCGATTTTTGGATGAACGCCAAAACCATCGCCTCGGGGTTGCGCGTGCCGAAAAGTTTTGCGGATCATCTCATTCTTCAAGATATTTATGAAAGCGAAGGCACAGCCATCGCGGTCAGCGACGAGGCGATTATGGAATCGCAAAAGCAACTGGCGCAAATGGAGGGCATCTTCGCCGCGCCCGAAGGCGCCGCGACGCTCGCCGCGCTCAAGCAACTCGTCAGACAAAAATGGGTTCGACCTGAAGAACGAATCGTTTTATTCAACACCGGGTCAGGGTTGAAATATCTCGATCACCTGGCCTGATCAACCGAGGCAGGCTTCTTATCTCGATTGTTTTTTACAAAGGGAAGGTTTATACTACCAAACCAAAACGGACGGAGCAGGAAACAAACCATGCAACCCCTCAATGACATTCGCATATTGGATATTACCCGCGCCCTCGCCGGACCCTACTGCACGATGATGCTCGGCGATTTGGGCGCGGACGTGATCAAAGTGGAACGACCCGGCGTCGGCGACGAGACGCGCGGTTGGGGTCCTCCGTTTGTCGGGAAGCCTTATGGTCCCTATCCCGGCGAGTCCGCGTACTTCATCGCCGCAAACAGAAATAAACGCAGCGTGACCGTGAATATCCAAAGCAAAGAGGGGCAGGAGATCATCCGCAAGTTGGCGGGCATCTCGGATGCGCTGGTTGAAAATTATCGCACCGGCGATTTGGACAAACTCGGTTTGGGCTATCCCGATCTGCATCGCCTGTATCCCGAATTGATCTATTGCTCGGTCAGCGGATATGGTCGCACGGGGCCGTATGCGGATCGTCCCGGCTATGACGCGATTCTCCAGGGCGAAGGCGGCATGATGAGCATCACCGGTCCAGTGGATGGACCTCCCTCGCGCGCGGGCATCCCGATCATTGACATCGCCTCCGGCATGTTTGCCGCGACCGCGATTCTCGCGGCGTTGCGCGCCCGCGACCTCACGGGCGAGGGGCAACTGGTGGATATCTCGCTGTTCGACTCGCACGTTGCGCTCCTCACGAATGTGGCGTCCAACTATCTCGTCGGGGGTGAGCCGCCGCGCCGCTACGGGAACGCGCATCCGAACCTTGTCCCTTACGACGCGTTTTCCGCGCGCGATGGTTGGTTCATCGTGGGCGTCGCCAACGATAAACAATGGGGTTTGTTGTGCGATCTGATTCGCCGCCCCGAGTGGAAAACCGATTCTCGTTTTGCATCCAACCGCGATCGTGTGACCAATCGCGAAACGTTGGTCGCGGAACTCAATCGCATCTTTTCTCAACGCGATGTGGACGACTGGCTCGCGGATTTGACAAAGGCTGGTCTCCCCTGCGGACGCATCAACTCGATTCCCGAAGTCTTTGCCCACCCACAAGCGCAGGCGCGCGCGATGACTCTCGAATCTGAACACGCCTCAGCCGGGACCGTGAAGTTGCCCGGCTTTCCCTATAAATTTTCCCACACCCCGGCAGAAATCCAAAAGCCACCGCCGATGCTGGGTCAGCACACCGAAGAAGCACTTACAAGTTTGCTCGAGTATTCATCCGAAGACGTGGCTTCTTTGAGGGAGAAAGGGGCAATATAAGTTGGCGCGGTGAAATCGGGGGGTCAATGAATACATGTGCAACTTTATATGGGCAAGTTCTACTTTCTCGTTATCTCGTGCAATCGCAACGAGCTTTTCAATCGTGAGGGACGATTCGTCGAAGGTGATGGGCATGAAAGGCTCTCCTTGTTTAGTGTAGGGGTATTGTACTCCCAACAATAGAAGAGTAAACTACCGATACTAGAATTTTATTATCCGTGCTGTTATGACCTAAACGATTTCCCGAATAAAATCATAGAAATCTATTTTGTGAGGCTTTGATATGGTTAAGTTCTTTCCCAACAACCAAAGGACACCTCTATTCCCTATCCTCATGTATCATAATTGTCCCGCCGATTTTCATGATCAACTAGAATATATTGCAAGGGAACGGCGTCTTCAACCTGTTCATCTAAGCGATGAAGAAGTGAAGCGCTATTTATTAGGTCAAGAATCAGAATCTCCAAAAGGAAAAATCATACTCACATTTGATGACGGATATCAGGATTTTTACGAGCACGCACGACACATAATACAAGATTTCAATTGTAAAGCCACATTATGCGTTGCGACTGGCGGTATTGCAGAGAAGGACAGATTGGAACCAGCGTGGACAGAAGGCAAAGGACCGCTAATGATTTGGGATGAATTACGTCAATTAAGAGGTCTTAAAACAAGAGAGGGTGAAAATCTATTGGAATTTCTTCCGCACTCTGTTAACCATCCTTCTTTTAACGATTCAGATTTAATAATGATTGAAGGAGAAATAAGAGATAGCAAAAAATCTCTGAGTGAGAAGCTTGAAATACCAGCCAGCACAATAGAATTCTTTTGTCTGCCTGGTGGAACTGGTGAGGGAAAATACGAAATCCAAGAACTCCTCCAAAATAATGACTTCCTTGGAGCACTACGGGCACATGCCCAAAAAAACTATGGCTGGAGTCAATACAGTGTGCCACGATGTGAGCCAAGAAACGTTCAGCATCTCAGACAATTACTGGAAGAGACTAATGGGTTTGAGTGCGACTGATTTCACCTGGGATCGATCAATCATACCGCTATCTACACTTATCATCAAAATATATCTTAGATGAACACTACATATAACTGGCGTTCTTTCGAGGAAGCTCGCGCATTTGTCCGCAATCTTGGTCTGAAAAGCAGAGCCGATTGGGTAAAGTGGTGCAAGACAACTGCCAGCCCCAGCAATATTCCTGGAAATCCACCATCCGTCTACAAAAACAAAGGATGGTCTGGTTGGGGCGATTGGTTGGGTACAGGTACAATTGCCAACTTTAATCGCGTCTATTTGCCTTTCAATGAAGCACGCACCTTCGTTCACGGTCTTGGGCTAAAGAGTATGAGTGAGTGGCGTGAATGGTCTAAATCTGACGCACGTCCAGATAATATTCCTGGGGCACCACCGCAGACTTACAAAGATGGTTGGGTTTCATGGGGCGATTGGTTAGGCACAAATGCGATTGCGCCTCAAAACAGAATCTATCGTCCTTTTGAAGAAGCTCGTAATTTTGCTCGCAGACTCAACTTGAAAAGTTCTACCGAATGGTTCAAGTGGTCTAAAACCGATGCTAAACCTGAAGACATTCCAGCAAACCCGCGTGCTGTTTACAAAAATGAAGAATGGCTAGGTTGGGGTGATTGGTTGGGAACAGGCAGTGTCGCTAACACCCATAAAAAATTTCGTGCTTTCGAACAGGCTCGTATATACGTTCATAGTCTCGACTTGAAAAATGGAAACGAGTGGAGAAAGTGGTGTAAGTCACAAGCTCGCCCCAAAGATATTCCAGTAGACCCAAGAAAGGTTTACTCTGGCAATGGTTGGAGTTCATGGGGCGATTGGTTGGGCACAGGAACCGTTGCGTCTAGAAACAGAACTTATTTGTCGTTTGCAAAAGCTCAAGTCTTTGCTCGTAATCTTGAATTGAAAAGCAAGAATGAATGGATGCAGTGGGCTAAGTCTGATGCTCGTCCTCTCAACATTCCTTCAGATCCTCCAGATGTCTATCGTAACAAAGGCTGGGCAGGTTGGGGTGATTGGTTAGGGACAGATAACGTGGCACCTCAAAATAGGGTTTATCTTCCATTCAAGGAAGCGCGTGCGTTTGCAAAAAACCTTCGCATGAATGGTCAAGCAGAATGGAGAGAGTGGGCAAAATCAAAATCTCGTCCCATTGATATACCTTCAAATCCAGCAACGGTTTACAAAAACAAAGGCTGGATTTCTTGGGGAGATTGGTTAGGCACACGAAATAGGAAAGGTGAATTTCTCTCATTCGAAGAGGCGCGAGCGTTTATAAAAAATGTAGGGCTGAAAAATAAAGAGGCTTGGGCAGAATGGACTAAATCTGAGTCTCGCCCCTATAACATTCCTGCAACTCCGCGAAGCGTTTACCAACATGATGGTTGGAGCACATGGGGCGATTGGCTAGGGACTGGTAAGATTGCTTCTTTCAACAAGGTTTATAAGCCATTTGAAGAAGCTCGCATTTTTGTGCGAAGCCTAAAACTAAAGGATGTTGACGAGTGGAGAGTTTGGTCTAAGACAACAACCAAACCAGAGGATATCCCGACGGATCCATATCGTGTTTATCGTGATCAAGGTTGGATAAGTTGGGGCGACTGGCTTGGAACGCGAAATAGAAAGAGTGGCTATCTCTCCTTTGAAGAAGCGCGCTCAATTGTACGAAGTCTTAGACTAAAAAACAGGGATGATTGGGACGCATGGGCTAAAGGCGACGAACGCTCAATTGATATTCCCGCTTCCCCTAATGCAGTCTACAAAGGCAATGGCTGGGCGGGCTGGGGTGATTGGCTAGGTGTTGTCAACCGCTGGAATAAAAACGCAGTTCTAAGTTTTTTATATGGAATAAAACCTATCTTACAAAACCTTCAACCATCTGAGCTATACGCCATTTTGCGACAGAATGGGATGATTTCATCCATGTCGCATACTGACAGAACTACTGCCCAATTTATAAAGAATATTCACGATCTTTGCTCCTCTCCTAATCCTGAATCTAATTTTGAAAAACTTATTGTCGAACTTGAAAAGCAAAATCAAGCATTTGATGAGGAACTCGATAAGGAAGAAGAGTCAACTCTTGAAATCGTTCCTTCTGAGGAAGAAATCAAGGAAGAACTACCAGGGTTACGCTCACTTGCTTCACTCAAAGCAGTTGATGCGCTTGTTGAAGCAGGTATTACATCCGATGAAGAGACAATTGAGTTTCTTGTTGCCAACCGCGTCAGTGGTTTGTGGCAGGATGTCCTCAACAAAGATTTAGCCATAGAACTTGAAAACCTACGAAATGACACAGGCGGGATTTGGTTCAATACAATTCGCAGTCGTTTTCTTTCGCAATACGATGGGGCGCAAAGACTTGTTATTCCTGCTGGCTATGATTTTCGTGTTGAAGGCAAACTTGCAGAGCCAAATCTTATGCAACGTCTTGCCGCATATCGTATTCTCACAGAAAAACGATTGGGGAATTGGTCTGGCGTGGGTGCTGGCAAAACACTCTCGGCTATTCTTGCAAGTCGTGTTGTGAGCGCACACTTAACAATCGTTGTTGCTTTCAATAGCACGGTAGAACCTTGGGCAAAAAGAATCAAAGAAACATACCCTGATAGCGATATTATCGTCAAAGAGCGTGGGAACATTCGAGTTGACCAGAATAAACATACCTATCTTGTTTTGAACTTTGAAACATTCCAGCAACCAGATTCGGTTGCAATGGTTCAAAATCTCGTTGAAAAACACAAAATTGATTTTGTGGTTCTCGACGAAATCCAGAGTGTCAAACAACGAACGCCGAAAGTCACAAGCAAGCGGCGGCAAGTTGTCAATGGCTTGTTATCTGCTGCAAGTGAAAAGAATCCCGATTTGTGCGTGATTGGCATGAGTGCTACGCCTGTGATCAACAACCTCTATGAAGCTAAAGCCTTGCTGGAGTTGGTCAAAGGTGTTGAGTTCGACGACTTGAATACATACAGCAGTATTGCTAATGCCAGCGCGATGCACGAGAAGTTAATTCTCTATGGCATTCGTTATCGCCCAGAATATAAGCAAACGATTGAAACCGAATTCAAGGAAATTCCTGCAAATGAATATCTGTCACTATTGAAGAAACTCCGTAAAGAAGCGATTCTCGATCTTGAAAAAGTTTTGTTAGATGCAAAACTTGAAACGATTATTTCTTCGTTGAGAAAAGGCACGTTGATTTATACCCACTATCTGACGGGATTGGTCAGTCCATTACGGCGAGCGATTGAAAAAGCGGGCTTCAAAGTCGGCTTGTTCACGGGAGAAGATAAAAGCGGTTTGGATTTATTCAAAAAGGGGAAAGTGGATGTGTTGATCGGTTCTGTCCCCGTGGGAACTGGCGTTGATGGGTTGCAATATGTTTGTAATCGCATGATCGTAGTCAGTTTGCCGTGGACAAGTGCCGAATACCAACAACTCATCGGGCGATTGTATCGTCAAGGCTCGGTGTTTGATAAAGTGGAAGTTATCATTCCACAAGTTGTGCTTGAATACAACGGCGATATCTGGTCTTGGGACAAGATGAGGATGCATCGCATTCAATACAAGAAAACACTGGCAGACGCCGTGCTGGATGGTGTCATTCCACAAGGCGAACTTGCCTCTCCAGAGAAAATGTACAAGCAAGCGCGTGAAGCCTTGCAAGCATGGATCACCCGCATTGAAAATGAAGGTGTTACTTTCATTGAACGGTCACAATTGCGAGTGCCATTACCAAAAGAGACAATACAGATCATCCAACGTCGCTTTGGTGATTTGTCCGTGATGAATAGCCGCATCAATACGGCATACAGCAAAACAACCCATGACAGGTTAAAGGAAAATCCCGAAGAATGGTATCTGTATCACACGCTCTATCGAGAAGCGCGTAAAACCTGGGCTGAAATCCCATTCGAGAAGATTGCCAAATCCTTGAAGAAACGCCCTGATTGGGTCATCGGGGATTTCGGTTGCGGCGAAGCGAAACTGGCTGAGATTCTCCCGAACAAAGTTCATTCCTTCGACCACATTGCAATCAACGAGAAAGTTACTGCTTGCGATATAACACATACTCCGCTTGAAGATGGAACATTGGATGTTGCTATGTTCTCGCTATCGTTGATGGGTTTGAATTATGCTGAATATCTCAAGGAAGCCTCTCGAACGCTAAAGTTTGGTGGCATGTTGAAAATCGCAGAGCCGATCAATCGCTGGCATGACAAGAGAGAAGAGCTGCTCTCGAATATTGCCAACGCTGGCTTCGTACTCATCGGCGAAGTTGTTGAATCGAATCAATTTCTTTATGTTGATGCAATCAAAACGGAATAATCCTCACGCCCACTGCCTGATGCTACCTCCACTTCATCACCCGTTCTGCTATTCGCTCATCCCTCAACTCCTGACACATAATCATGCCAACGCGTCCCGTATAAGAGAATCCATATATCCGACGCGTCAACGCCCGCCAATGGGATCGTCACGGACCGCGCGTTTGTCAGTTTCACCTGGTTCCCGCAAATAGTCGCTGCCTGTGTTTGGGCGCGTTATGAAGTCTTTCTTTGGAACAACTCCATGATTACATAACCGCATACGGCAAAGCCTAAAAGCGTAAAAGGCATCTGCCACACCATCGGGTTGACGTGGGTGTGGATGAATGAATGTTGCTTGAAAATTACAAACCACGATAACGGCGCCAGAAGCGAATACCATGTCGCGGCTATTAATGCGACGCCCTTGCCTGGAAACGTCCTGTCTGCAAACCGGCGCCTTATGAAGAAGATCGCGCTGAACAGTAAAAATACGACCGTTAAATGCCAGTATAAGATTTGAAGGGTTGTTTTTTGGAAATGGATGGCCAAAGCCGGTAATGTAAAGTATTCTCCCACTACGGCCATGGCGCTTGCGGTTGTCGCGCCTGGGTCAGCGTTCCCAAAAATTGCGGGTCTTTCGACGGTATATATATTTATCCTTTCGGATATGTGGCCGACGGCGCTTTTTATGTCCCCGGTGTAGGCGGCTATTTGCAACGATAAGATCAGCAGACCCGTCAGAGTCGCCGCGATCAATACAATCCCAACTTTCTTCATACGATCGAGAAAGAGCCTCCATCCCCATTGGCGATATATGCCAAAGAATATAAACGGCACAGTCGTCATGACGAGAACCGTCGTGAGGAAATCGAATCCGCTCAACGTTATCTTCATCAGGACTGCGACGAAAATGACCGCGTGAATTTTGTTCGGGTCGTATTTGTTCCTTCCGGCCGACTCGGCCAGGAGATAGGCGGTTAATAAAGGCGGCAGGTAGAAGGACCAGAAGTTATAGAATATGCTTCCGGCCGGCAGGATCGTCCATTCTGAAAACGCGGCGAACAACAAGATCAGCGCCCCGGACAGGAATCCGAATTCAACGCTGCTCACGGAGAAGATAACCCCAAACGCCATTGCGGACGCGGCGGCCGTTAACCCGCGGAAAATCTTAAGTTTCATCGCCCTGGTAAAGATTGGAAGATTGTCAACGCCGCCATAGAGAATCCCCTGGAACCCGGGGTTGGATTTGTAGACGACATAAGTTTCAAAATTATTGTCGTTAAGATAGGCGTTATTTTGACGCCTGTTTGTCTGGCTTAGAAAATTGAATTCCTCCGCGTCCCCAAGACCTAAAAGCCCGCTGGCGGAAAGGAAACCGTCCTGTCGCGTTTTTACCAGTCTCGCGATGACCAACCTGTCGTATCTTGTCTGCCAGTCTTCGTAGCGTTCAGGCTCCACGACTCCCCACTTGTTTCGATAGAAATTTGGGAGCAGGAAGAGCGCGCCCGCCAGGGTTAACAATATGAAAAGCGGGAATCTCTTTTTCATCTTTCCTCAACGTGGGAAAATTGGGTATATTGCAAATCGTTCGGCCTGTTCCGCGCATGGCATTGCATCCATTCCGGTTGGAATGGCGGCCGCGTGGATATTTTACAGCATTCGATTAAGTTCAACCACATCCCTGGTGCGCGCCCGCAGATTGCGCGTGAACATCTGGATCGCGCCCATTGCCACCTCGACATAATCAGCCATCAGATCGTAAAAAGCGGCTTGATCAAGCCGAAGCATGATCGTATCTTCCAGCGCGCGGACGGTCGCCGAGCGCGGCTCGGAATCCAGCAGGGACAGTTCGCCGAAGACCGCCCGCTCGCCGAGTTCGTTGAGCGCGCGCTCGCCGTCCAATACCGCCACCCTGCCGTGCACGATCACATACAGGCTGTCGCCGTCCGCGCCTTTTTCGACCACATTTTTACCGGCCCGTATTTCAATCTCTTCCAGATGATCGGCGAGTTCCGCGAGCGCCTCGTCTGGCGTGGCCGCGAACAGACTGATGGTTTTCAAAATCATGACTCGTTCGAACGTGGAAAGCATGGTTGACTCCGTTCTGATTTGCCGGACAAGATGGACCATCGTCGTATCGTTTGAATTCAACAGCGCGTCTGCGGCTTGTTCGCTCCCGGGCAGTTTGAATTGAAGCGCGGTCTGCAAGGCGGCCGCCGTCGCCCAGGGAGATTGAAGCGCGTATTGGCTGGATAAGATATTCATAATGCGCTCGTCGCTCGCAAGCGTTTTATGATCCTGAGACGCTCCCATTTTTTTGAGCAATTCTCTTTCAGCGTTGTTTTCCAAAAGAGGCATAAAGAGGGCGTTGTGCGCGCGCGACAGAATCGAGTCCATCGTTTCGACGGCGTAGGCGCGGCGGTTTTCATCTTCGCGCGCAATCGCCTTAAGCGCCCAACGGACCGTGATGGGATCGTAGATAAAACTAAAAAGGAAGAACAGCCGGTTGCGCGTTTCTTTCAGGTCGCGGCGCAGCGCGCGGATTAATAGTTCGGTCTTCGTCGAATTTTCCAGATCGCTTAAACATGCAAGAAGCCATGCCGCGCGTTCGACTTCGCTTTGTATTTGCTTCTCAATCTGTGGGACAAATTCTTTTTCGGCGACAAAGCCGCAGGTGTGGAGCGCGATGTGTACGCCTGAACGCAGGCTGACGTTTGGATGATCTATGAATCCCTTGAGCCCGGCAATCGCGGCGGGGCTCTTGATTTTCGCGCAGGCGCGCGCAAGTCGGATACTGGTTTGCAGGTTGAGCGAGGCGTCCGTAATGCCGCGCAGGATGTCGCCCAGCGCCGCTTCGCCGCCATTCACAAGCGCGGAAAAAGCGACGCGGCGCGCGCCTATCGAACCAAGCGCGGATATAACCGCCGTCCACAAACTCGCGTGTTTGATTTTGCCCGCCGCGCGCAGCGCCGCAACTTGCACAGTCTGTTCCGGATCGGAAATCAGAGGCAGGAGAATATCCGCTAACGACGGATTGCCGCTTTCGCCGATGAGATCAGCCGCCTCCCTGCGCTTCAGCGCCGACGGGGAGCCTGCCAGCGCTCCCAATCTTTTTCTGGCGTCTGAAAATTTTTCCGCGTGATTGCCGCGCAAAACGCCAATCAACGCGCCGCGCTGGATAAACGGATCGGACGAATCGATCAGGTGGGCGTAGCGGGCCCGCATGGACGCAAGCGCGCGCGTCGCGGCTTCGCGGATGGACGCGTCCGTTTCGGTCTTGAGTTGATTCTTGATCGCGGGCAACGCCTCCACCAGATACAGACTCTCAACGCGTTGAATGATATGGACGCGTACCTGCGGATGCTCCGAGTGAATCAATTGCAGAATTGTTTCCAGAAACGAGTCGCGCCCGGTTTGCTCCAGCAACTCGAGCGCGTAGATCGCTTCGCTGGGGTGCGGGCTGTTCAGCGATTTCTTGAGCAGTTCATAACTTGCCAGGTCTATGATGGCAAGACCGTTCTCTCCAAAGCGGCGTTTATGCACCGCCTCTTTCAAAGAGCCTGGATAGGCGCGAATTAATAAAATGGCTACAACCGCCCACAGCGCGGCAATCAAGAGATAGGCGTACGCCAGTTGAATCGCGTCGAATTTGAGAAACGTGTTGAAGATGAGCAATAGTCCGCCAGCCAGGCCTGTGGCGAGCGGACGGATAATGCCTTCGGTGGCGGTCTGGACGCGGGCGCGTTCCTTTTCTTCAAGGGGCTGGTTGATCACCGCGAAGGTGGATTGATCAAGCGAGAAGCCGACTCCTTCATTGGCAAATCTTCCGATGGCGGCCAGCCAAAAGGAAATCATGATCAGAGAGCCGTCCATGAAGCCCGCGAGTATGAGTCCGGCGGCGCAGAGAATTGTCAACGTGGGAGTGGTTAAAAGTCCGGCGCGCAAGCCGAAGCGTGAAATGACGCGTCCCGTGAGAAAGACATCGGTGATGAATCCCAGTAATCCGGCCGCGGCGAAGAATCTCCCAAGAAATCCCGCCAGCGCGTCGGCATCGGGGAATTGAAGCGTGGCGCGGTCGTAAAAAATATTATCCAGAAAAAAATAGGTGACGTGCCATAGAGCGATCAGCGCGAAGATCAGGACGATGTAACGTCTTCGCAATAGACTCCGCATGGAAATTGGCTTGGGCTGTTTTCCGCTCACGGCGCCTTCGGGCGCGGCGGAGACGCGCGGGTTGGCGCGCAGGATGGCAAGCAGGAATAGAAAGGCGAGCGCCGCGCACAGCGCGACGACCGTGTATAAATTTTTTGCGCCGAATAGCTTAACGAACGGGGTCGTGAACGGACCGACGACAATGTACGCCAGCCAGGAGCCTGCGTTCATCAAGCCGAAGATGCGCTTGCCCTGACGGATGTCGAAGATGTTGCCCGCCAAAGTCCAGAAGGCTGTGACGGAGAGGTACAGGAGCGAGTATGCCCAGATGGGCAGGGCAAGCAGGAGCCATTTTGAAGTTGTGAGCGCCAGGCCGATTCGGAGCGCGACCGTGCCAAGCAGGATGAATAACAGGCAGAGGACGAGGAAGCGCGCCAGCGACGTCCGTTCTGAAATTTTGAGGAAGAGGGCGGTGATCGAAGAGACGACGACCGCGATGCCCAGATAGATATATGGGACCGCGGTAATTTCCCACTCTTCAAAAAACAACGCGAACGACGCCGAGAGCGCCAGTATCATTTGCCGCCCCCATGAAAAAATAGTGGGCAAGCATAAGCGCCACGTTCCGCCCTTCGCCCGGGCGAACGTTGAGTAAATTCATCAGGCGGGCTTGCATGACGGTGTGATTAAGTCCCTGCAACTTTCCTATTTGTCCTCCGCGGTTCGTTCCTTTAAATTGTTAGAACCCAATGGTTTGTCGATCGTTGCGTTGAGTTTCGTCCAGCCCATCCACAAGATACAAAACAGACCTCCGAGATTTTAAAAATCTCGGAGGTCTGCACATTTACTGCCCTCTTAACACCTGCCTGATTTTCATATCGTCGCCGTCCACATCAATCATCAAATCTCCCCCGCGTCGATTCATGTAGTCGCGCGGTCCGTAATTGACCCGCCAGAATAAACCGTCATCAACTTGTTGTGTGATCGTGATGAAACTCTGCAGAGCATCCACGCCCAGTTCGCGGGCGCGCTTGTTTGCCGTTGCCATCACGCGGGCAAGCGTTACAGCCATATCATCTTGAAGCACATCGGCGGAAAGTGTAGCCATCTATCCTCCTCCACCGACTCCACCCACAATCCCTCCCTCCGTCAATTTGCGTAAATCATTCAACGCGGATTCAATCTCTTCCGGTTTCACGGGTCTATCTTCGTCGCGGTGTTTCAGCGCGCCCGCGCGCGCCTTTTCGAGCGCCAACTCTTTTATGGAAGCGTTTAATGACAACGCTTCCTTCACCAGCGCCGCGCCCTGGGAATATCCGATCACGGGGTTGAGCGCGGTGACAATGATGGCGTTCTTTGCCAGCCAGCCTTCTGCTTTTTCGCGGTTGGCGGTCACGCCTTTTACGGCGCGCTCGGTAAACGCGTTGACCGATCCGATCACCACCTGCATCATCTCGAACAGGTTGTGCGCCAGGATGGGCATCATCACGTTCAATTCCAATTGACCCGCCTGCGCGGCGAGCGCGACGGTCGTGTCACAGCCGATCACATGGAACATGGCTTGATCCAGCATCTCAGCCAATACGGGATTCACCTTCCCCGGCATGATGGACGATCCCGGCTGAACGGCGGGCAATCTGATTTCATCGAAGCCGGTGGATGGTCCGGATGAAAGGAGGCGAAAATCATTGGCGATGCGGATGAGAGTCAATGCCAAAGTCCGTAACGAGGCGGAGAAGTCCGCTGCGTCCGCCATGGATTGCATGGACTCAAACAAATTATCGGACTCTCGCAACTCCAGCCCGGTGATCTCGGATAATTTCCTGACCATGCGCGCGTGATATTCGGGATGCGCGTTCAACCCCGACCCGACGGCTGTCCCGCCGATCCCAAGCCTTCTCAACCCCTCCGCTGATCTGCGGACGCGTTCTGTATCGCGTTCGACGGCTTTGGCATACGCGCCAAACTCCTGGCCGAGCCGCACCGGCACCGCGTCCTGCAAATGTGTGCGACCTGATTTCACGACACCATCGAATTCTTTTGACTTGGCTTCCAGCGCGGATTGTAGATTCTTCAGTGAAGTCAGCAACTCATCCACGCGCCACAACGCGCCGAGTCGAATCGAAGTCGGGATCACGTCGTTGGTGGATTGCGCCATGTTGACATGATCGTTCGGATGAACATAATACTTGCCGAGTTCGCCGCCCAAAATTTCGGTGGCGCGATTCGCAATAACCTCGTTCGCGTTCATGTTGTGACTCGTCCCCGCGCCCGCTTGAAACGGCTCGACGACGAATTGATCGTTGAGTTTGCCATCCATGATTTCTGCGGCGGCTTGGGCAATTGAGTCGGATAGTTGTTTGGCGGTGAAATGCTTGCCATCCGCTTCGCGGTCGTTGAACAATCCCAATTCAAAATTCACGAGCGCCGCGGCGCGTTTGACTGCCGCGATGGACCAAATAAACGCGCGCCACGGACGTAATCCGCTGATGGGAAAGTTGTCCACCGCGCGCTGAGTCTGCGCGCCGTAATATGCCGAAGCCGGGACGTTGAGTTCTCCCAGCGAATCTTTTTCTCTGCGAAAATCGTTTGAGGTCATATTGTCTCCGCCAGATGTTGATTTTCCCCTATTGTACACCTCTACAAAGAGCGCAAATCATCATTCGCACGCGACCTTACCGGACTTTCTCCGCCTTTGCGTTGGCTTTTTTGCCGTTACAATTATGACCATACAAAAGGATAGACTCTGGAACAACTTCTTCAAATCTTCTGGATATTCCTCAAAGTCAACCTCCTCAGCACATCGGGTCCCGCTTCGGTGGGGTTGCTCTATCACGAAGTGGCGGGCAAACTGGTGACGGAGAGTCAATTTGTACAGGCGGTGGGGCTGGCGTCTGTGTTGCCGGGGAGCGACGCGTTACAACTTGCCATGTATATCGGTTACGCAGTCGCGGGCATACCGGGCGGGTTGGTGGCGCTCGCCGCGTCCATCCTGCCGCCGACGTTGATCATCCTGGGCATTACGATGATCCTGCATCGTCTGCGGCGCGAAGCGTGGGTGGGCAATTTTGTCGAAGGTCTCGCGCCGGCGATTTCTGTTTTGATGTTATTCACCGCGTGGAAAATTTTTCAAAAAGGCGGCGCGACCGGTTGGGAAGGCTGGGCAATCGCGGGCGTTAGTTTGATCGCCATGCTTCTCAAAGTCCCCGAACGCATCGTCGTCATTATCATGGCATTGGCGGGGGCGTTCTTCCTCTCATGAAAGAATCAAGTTTTAGAGTCTGGTTGAGGTTGTTGTGGATGTTCCTCAAGGTGAACATCCTCTCGCCTTCGGGTCCCGCGTCGATTGGTTTGTTATACAAGGAAGCGGTCGGCAAAATTATGACCGAAGCGCAGTTTGTGGAGGCGGTGGGATTCTCGAATGTATTGCCCGGCAGCGAGGCGTTGAAACTTGCCATGTTCGTGGGCTTTGCCGCGGGCGGAATCCCGGGCGTATTCACGGCATTGCTCGGCGCGATATTGCCTCCCACGGTGATGATGTTGATCGTCGCCGCGGCATTGCAAAGATTTCAACACGCCAATTGGATTGATGGATTTATAGCGGGCTTGAGCCCGGCAGTCGCGGCGTTGATCGTCGTTGTGGCGTGGGAGTTGTTCCGCGCCAGCGCGCGCCACAGCGTTGACCGCCGCGCGCTGTTGATCGCCGCCTTGAGCGCGGTCGCGTTTTGGTTCGACGCGCCGTCGCCCATGGTCTTGCTGGGCGCGGGAGTTCTAGGCGTAATCATCTATGGCAGACGGAGTTAACGGAATGTTTGAATTATTGATTGCAACCAATGGATATAAAGCGACGTTGAACGCGATTGAATACGGCGCGTGGTTCGCCGAGTCAATGCGGATGAAAGCGACGCTTCTGGGCGTGACCGAGAAACTGGATACCCTGCCAGTGGACGATTACCACCCTTTGGAGATCGTGTTCGAACGCGCGGTGCGCTTGTTTAAGGATAAAGGCGTGGCGCACAGCCTCGAGGTCCAGAGCGGGAACGCGGAGGAGATCATCGCGAAGCGCGCGAATAGCGGCGAGTTCATTACAGTGGTGAGTCCGCTTGGGCGTCCGCAGATCCGCAGGTGGCTGCTGGGGCGTTCGATCCGTCATTTTATGGAGACGATCTCGAAACCCATTTTGTACGTCCCTGAAGCGCGCCTGCCGTTGAACAAGTTGCTGATCTGTGTGGGCGGGTTGGGCTACGAAGTGCAGGCGGAGGACCTCCCCATGCAGATCGCGCTGAAGAACCGCGCCGAGGTGACGCTGTTGCACGTCGTCCCGCATGTGGATTTGGATTATCCCATCGCGCGCATCGCCAGCGAACATTGGAAGGATCTGATCAACACGGATACCGTGCTTGGGAGAAATTTACGCAAAGCCGTTGACACAGTGCAAGCCGCGGGCTTGACCGCGCGCGTGGAAGCGCGCCGGGGTAATGTCGTTGAGGAGATCGAGTCTGTGTTGAAGGCGGGGGATTATGATTTGTTGTGCATGGGGTCGCCGTACGGAGGCAACGCGTTGCGCCAGTTGTACGCCCCCAACGTGACCGCGGAAGTCGCGGAGACTGCGCGTTGCCCGGTGTTGACCGCGCGGCATAAGCAAACGTAATGCGAAATTAATTTCGCATTACAAACCGGGCGTGTATTTATTTTCCCATTCCGTAATCGCGGCGCGCAGGGCGGCTTTGATTTCGGGATCGGTCACTTCGTCCACGCCGTTGAATTTTTGAAGCCCGACGTTTACGACCACGCCGCCTTCCGGCGATTGCGATAAATAAACGCCGCGCCCCTCGAGCGGCGTTCCCATGAGGCGCGCTTGCAGGACCGCGTCAATCTGCCCGACGATGCCCACAGGCGCGGGACCGGTGGGACGATCCTCTTTGGCAGGCGTTCCTGGTTTTGGCGCGGCGAGTTTGCCCTGACTTGTGTCAATGGGTTGCGGAGTCGGTCGGGGGGGAGGCGGAGTTGGAGTTGGCGCGGCAGGCCTAAGTTGAGGCGGAGGAGCGGTCGTTGTCGCAGGAACCGGCGCAGGCGCGGGCTTGCCCTCCAGCCACGGACGGATCACATTCAGCATCTCAATCAATCGTTTGCGTTGATCCGCTGTCAGCGCGGATGTGTCCGCGCGCGCGCCGTCCAGATCGAGAGTCAGGAATCCGTTTTCGTTTTTGATCCGCATGAGTCCGGGGTCGTCCACTTTGACGGTGACGGGCGGCGCGGGAGGGTTATCGCGTCTCTCCTGTTCCTCCTCGGCTTTGCGTTGTTTGTAACCCTTGCCGCGCCCTTCCCAAATGCCGAAGAGATACACGGAGGTCGCGATGACGAACCAGATGATGGTTGACCAGGGAATTTCCATACTTCACCTTACCGATTGACATTGCGGGCAAAAGTGCGTGCCGCGCTGACCGACGACGATCCTTTGAATCTCCGCGCCGCAAACGGGACACGGTTTACCTACCCGATCATACACCCGAAAATAATTCTGGAACTGACCGCCGCGATAGACCCAGTCAATGGACGCGCCGTTGCGGCGGATGCCTTCCCTGAGGACTTTGCGGATCGCTTCGCGCAACGCCTCAGCCTGATCCTCGGTCACCGAATCGGACGCGGCGAGTGGGTGCAATTTCGCGATGTGCAGAGCCTCGTCGGTGTAGATGTTGCCGAGCCCGGCGATAAAAGTCTGATCGAGGAGCAAGGGTTTGAGTTGGCGTCGTTTACCATGCAACGCGGAGTATAACCATTGAGGCGTAAATTCCTTGCCGAGCGGTTCGGGTCCGAGTTTCCCAAGCACGTCGTCGGGATTCGCCGTGAGCCAGACGCGCCCGAATTTGCGGGTGTCGTTGAAAACGAGCGCTTTGTTTCCTGATAATTCTATTATAAGCCTGTCGTGTTTGCCTGGGATGATTGTACTATCGCGGAGGATGAGGTCGCCGCTCATGCGAAGGTGAATGATAAGGCTGAATGCTTGTCCTGAGCCTGGTCGAAGGGATGAAAGATGAAGGATGAAATACTTGGCGCGGCGACCAACATCCAGAATCTTTTGACCCTGAATTTGTTCCCTGAATTTTTTCGGCGAGGGCGCGGCAAGCGTGCGGTTCCAGCGCAAGTCGGCGGAGAGAATCTTTTTGCCGATCAGCGCGGGTTTCAATTGACGCGCAAAGGTTTCGACTTCGGGAAGTTCGGGCATTTTCGGAAGGCAGTATACAATACGCAGTAGGCGGTAAAAGTGATTAGTGATCAGTCATCAGTCACTGCTCACTGCTCACTGCTCACTGATGACTTTCTTACTCGTTGAACATCTCTCCCACGCTGCGCCCCTCGTGCGCGCGGCGGATGACCTCGCCCAGCATGGGCGCGATGGAGAGGATCATCACCCGTCCCTCGAGCGGCTTCATTTTATCCGCCGGGATGGGGACCGAATCCGTTGTAATGATTTGCTTGATGGGCAATGCCGCGAGTCTTTCGGTCGCGTCCTGTGAAAAGATCGGGTGGATGAACGCGAGATAAATATCGCGCGCGCCATTGTTCTTCACAACGTTGACCGCCTGCTCGATGGAGCCGCCGGTATCCACTTCGTCGTCCACGATGATCACGTCGCTGTCTTTCACATCGCCGATCAAAGTCAGGGCTTCGACGCTGGCGTCGTTGCCCGAACGACGTTTTTCGATGAAGGCAATCGGCAGGTCGAGGTCGAGGGCGTAGTTGCGCCCCTTTTTGGCGAAGCCCAGATCGGTGGCGACCACAACCGGGTCTTTCATCTCGGAAAGCATTTTGAGTTTGACGTAACTGCTGATCATGTGCGAGGCGGTCAACACGTCGCCGGGGATGGAGAAGAATCCTTGAATTTGACCCGCATGGGGATCGAACGTCATATAACGATCCGCGCCTGCAATTTCGATCATGTCCGCCACCAGGCGCGCGGTGATGGGCACGCGCGGCTGGTCTTTTTTATCGGAACGTCCGTAACACAAATACGGAATGACCGCCGTGATGCGCGCCGCCGAATCCAGCCGCAGGGTCTGAATCATTATCAACAATTCCATCAGGTTGTAATTCACGGGCGACGAAGTCGTTTGGATCACGTACACGTCCTGCCCGCGCGCGCTGCTGTTCAATTTGATGAAAATATTTTCATTAGGGAATTCGATCACTTCGCGCGGGCTCAATGTCTGGTCGAGATACTCGGCGATCTTCTGCGCCAGTTCGGGCGAGCCGGAGCCTGCATAGAGTTTGATCTCCCCATACATCTTTATTTCATGGTGTATATGCTGTGTCATTCATTCTCCTGGCGCAAGTTTCCGTTCAGCAGCATTTTAACGGCTTCGTAGGGGGAAATATTTCTTTGCAGGACTTTCTCAACGATCTCGTCATACTTCTCTTTTTGGACTCGCTCGAAGAAGCGACCCAGCAACTCCTCCTGCAACGCCGCCTCCAACTCTGACCCGAGCCTGGCGCGGTCTCGAGCGGCCCAATCTCCATTTTGGCGGATGTGTTCCGCGTGCTTCGCGATGGAGTCCGCCAGTTCCATAATCCCCGTCCCGTCGGTGGCGATGGTTTTGTTGATGGGGGGAATCCAAATCGGTTTCATGTCGCTCTGAACCGTCGAAGACGGTGAAGAGTCTCCGTCGTAATCCACGCGACTCTTCGCTTCGCTCACATCGTCCCGATGTTCTTTCGGGAGAGCGACATCTACAGACATCGCCTGCCCGTGATGGCGGAACACGCGTTTCGTCGGGTGAGCAAGCGCGAGCGTGGTGCGAAGCGCGCGTTCGGTATTTTCCACGCCGGGGCGATCCGCTTTGTTGATCGCCAGCACGTCCGCGATTTCCAATATCCCGGCTTTGATGGCTTGGATGTCGTCGCCGAGTCCGGGCGCTTCAACGACGACGGTGGTATGCGCCAGCCGCGCGATATCCACCTCGCTTTGTCCCGCGCCAACCGTCTCAATAATGATGATGTCGTAGCCCGCCGCGTCAAAGACCTGTGTGAACGACGCGGTCGTCTGCGCGAGACCGCCCACCGATCCGCGCGATGCCATCGAACGGATGAAGACGCCCTCATCGCCGAAAAGATCGCGCATCCGCACGCGGTCGCCCAACACCGCGCCGCCCGTGAACGGACTCGATGGATCAACCGCGATGATCGCGACTCTTTTATTTTGCTGTTTGCGATAATACAACGTGAGTTGATTGACGAGCGAAGACTTGCCCGTGCCAGGCGCGCCTGTGACTCCGATGAGATGCGCCCGGCCCGTGTGCGGGAAAAGTTCAATCAGCGCGGCGCGTCCCTCAGGCGAATCGTTTTCCACCTGGGTCAACAAGCGCGAGAGGGCAAGGCGGTTGCCTGAGAGGATGGGTTGAGTCAACGACATATTTGACTAAAACATTTCCTGCTGTCGGTGAATGGAATTTTGAACGGGAAGTTTCAACCTGTTCAAAATACTGGTTTTGATCGGGCGTTTGTCGTCCCAAAAAATCAAGGCTGACAAAAACTTCTGTGAGTCTTCTTGATAGAGGAAATCAAGGACGTTTCGCGCTTCTTCATAATTTTCGAAACCCAGAAAGTAAACCGTATCGTCGAATACAACGGGTTTGTTTTGTATTTGTCCGATCAGACGAAAATTCAAATTCTTGTACAAGGCGCAGATGGCGACTTTCCATGGGGTGAATGTGTAAGTGCCGACGCCAAAAATGGAAAAACGGGGATTGTTTTGATAAATTCTACTTTTGCGAGAGTCCAAATACCCGGCATGGCTTTCCAGATATGCCCATGTTTTTGGGGCGATTGCTTTTATGGATTTGGTTGAATCGCCGACCGATTTTTGAGGCGCTAGCATATAGCGATTGGTCTCCCGAACTCTGTCGTTTGACACATCCGAACCTTTTAAAAGCGGATATAGAAAATCCGGTTCAATATCCACCTCCTCATTTAACCCGTTGAATAATCTTCCGTCTTTCTCAGCCAATTCCATAACTTCGGAGCAATCGTGTTTGATGCCGGAACGCCATTTTTCACTTGAGTTTCCATGCAACTGACCTAGTTTTTCAAAGGTATCCAAATCCCTCACCGTTAATCCATGCCGATGACCGACCCGGTAATGAGTTTGCCCGGAGAGAGAAGCATAAACTTCATAATCGTAGTTATGCAATGATGGATCAAAGCGGCAATAAAGCAAGCAGGCGTCCACAGCCGCGCCAAAATATTTCATCGCGTCAATTCGGTAGATTGCGGAATAAGCGACTCCAGTATTTGTTTTATGAAGATAACTTAGGAATTTTCTGGCTACGGATGTTTTGACCAGCATTGCCAGATAGCCCTGGCGACGCTGAAACCACTCGGCAACTTTGATGAGCATAAACTCGGAAATGTCAAAATTGCTTTTGCCGGTGATGGCGTCGTAACCGTTATGATTTTGAAAATTAGTTTTGGGCGGCAGGTTAGATCCGCCAATCACACCTTGCGTTGTGTTGGTGACCCAGGGAAAATTTCCCAGTACAAGGATTTCCCCGTCTAATTCTTGTAGTAATTTATTCCAGTCGAACTTGAAAAAATCGCCTTCCCTTACATCAACGCGTTCGGTGAGTGGAAAATTTTTACTTGCCATGCTCAGTTTGGAATAATACTCAGGATTAACTTCAACTCCTGTGAATCTTTCGGTGTTCACGAATGTATGTGTTGCGGATTCTAGAAAAGCGCCCAGCCCACAGGTCGGTTCAATGACATGGTTTGGAGAAACGCCAATCTCAACCAACTTTTGGCACACTACATTCGCCAATTCCTTGGGCGTTTGAAAATCTCCATATTCGATTTTTTTATTTTTCTCAATAACAGTGACCATCATTTTGCTCTATAAACCAGACCAACGCCTTTTTCAAACCCTGCTCGTTCGATCACCCTGGAGTATTGTAATCGCCATTGCAATGCGTTTGAAATCGTCAAGAAACCTATTTGGGGCGGGTTGGATAAAATTTCTTGCGCCAGTTTTTCTACTTCAATATCATCCACTGGTAAGCGTCTATCCATCATAAAGGCAACTAAATCGTCTTTATTGCCATTATGTTCCAAAATGTTTGCCAAGCCGATAGTTGTTTGATAATCGGCAGTTCTATCGGCTTCTACAAATATTGTATGTAAAATGTTTAAGTTGGCAGTTTTAGATTTAGCGCTATCGGTTTTCTCATAAACAAAAACCAACAATGAATATCCCAAGCCATAGATTTTCTGCCTCGCCGATTTGAACGGACACGATGATTGCGGCTGTGTGATACTGGTGACTTTCATATCCACCAGCAAACCCGGAAAATCAATTCCGCTTGCGGAACTGCCTTCATCAAAATCATACTTGCTTCGCAAACGATCCTTGAATTTATGCTCCAGGTACGTGCCAACTGCCTTGCCATCTGTGACCCCAAACAAACTCTTCTCCTTGTGGCGCGATTCTACCTGTGAGAAATCCTGCGCTTCCCGTTTTAGAGTCTCAAGAGTCAGTTTGGGCATTCAGGTCTCCGTCATATAACCAAAGCGTCACGCAACACGTAATACGCAACACGAATCACTTCACCGCCTCGCGTATCTCCCTGATGATATCCTCCGTGGACGCGCCGGGACCGTAAATTCCGGTAATGCCGATCTCTTTGAGGCGCGGCATGTCTTCATCCGGCACAATGCCTCCAATGAAGACCTTGACATCCTCCTGCCCGTTTGCCTTGAGCAGTTCTATGATGCGCGGGGCGAGCGCCATGTGCGCGCCGGAGAGGATGGATAACCCTACCACATCCACATCCTCCTGCAACGCGGCTTCGGCGATCATCTCAGGCGTCTGGCGTAGACCGGTGTAGATTACTTCCATGCCGGCGTCGCGCAACGCGCGCGCCACCACCTTCGCGCCGCGATCATGCCCGTCCAGTCCGGGTTTGGCGACCAGCACACGGATCTTTTTCTCTGTCATGCTTCCTCCGCGAATGAATTCTCGCGCCATTATACTATGACGGTTGAAATGAAAAACGCTTTACCGCGCAGGGTCGCCAAGGCACACAAAGGGGTTTCCTTAGCGACCCTTTGTCGCCTTTGTGGTCGGATAAGTCGTAACGACACTGAAATTTCCATGAGTTGTGGCGCGTCAAGCCGCTCATAAAAATATGCTATACTTTACCCATGCAATCGCGCGCAGATTGGTCGCAATGGGCTGAAACGTTACGCCGCTTCAAAATGGATGGGTTTGCATCATGGTTGCTGGAGGCGGGCGCGCCTCTGGCTGTACTCGGCGCGCAGGCGTTGTACGCCGGTCAGCCATTTATCGGCGGGGGAAAACTCAATGCGCTTGCTCACATGCTTGAAGAAGAATCCGAAACGCAAGCCTTTGTCTGTTATTTGCGCGGGGAGGAAAAGTAATGGCGTCGGTCATCGTTGGCGTCGCCGCGCTTCTATTATTAGGGTTCACGTTTTTACGACGCCGATCCCCGGCCGTCCTGCGCCGCATCGAGGCCTTCGAGCGCCTCAATCGCGCGGTCGGTCTTGCGGTGGAGGAAGGAACACGCCTGCACATCTCGCTGGGACGCGGCAATTTGTTCACTTCACGCGGCGGCTCGGCGCTGGCGGGGCTTGCCCTGGTGCGGCGCCTGGCGGAGCGGACTTCTCTCAGCGATCATCCGCCCATCGTCACTTCGGGGGACGCTTCGCTGAGTCTCTTATCACAGGACACATTGCAGGCTGGCTACAAAGCCGCGGGCGCGGAGGAGCAATACCGTCTCAGCGCGGGACGTTTGACCGGACTCACACCCTTCGCCTACGCCGCCGGGACGATTCCCGTCGCGCACGATGAGGGCGTCTCTGCCAACGTGGCGCTCGGCGATTTCGGTTCCGAGTCCGCGTTGCTGGCGGAAGCCGCGGATCGCGAGAACGCTCACCTCATCGCGGCAAGCGACAACGTATCGGCGCAATCCGTTTTTTACGCCTCCGCGCAGGACCCGTTAATCGGCGAGGAACTCTTCGCCTCCGGCGCGTACGCGGGCGCGGGCGCGTCGCACGAAGCCAGTTTGCAGGCGCAGGATGTTTTGCGCTGGCTGGTCATCCTCGCGATATTGGCGGGCGCAGCCTTGAAGCTGTTGGGAGTGAGTTTCTAATGCGCTACATCACCGCGGCGATAGCCATGGCTTCCGGCTTCATCATCCTGCTTGGATACATCTATCCATTAGCCGCGTTGACTCAATTGCGAGTCATGCTCACCGATTGGGCTGTCACCATCGGCGGGATGGCGGTATTAGTCGGCATCGTCGGCATGGTCTTTACGCACATGGATAAGATTCGCAAGCGCGAGAAGAACAGTAGTTACGGCGCTTTGCTGGTTGTCTCCATGATCGTTACGATAGTCTTCGGCGCGGCGTTGGGAACGGATAGTTCGTTTATGAAACTCGCCGTGGAGGCGGTCATCGTCCCGGTGGAAGCCTCGCTGATGGCGATCCTTGCCGTGACGTTGGTCTATGCCAGCATTCGTCTCCTGCGCCGGCGCGCGGATGTGATGACGATTATCTTTTTGGTCGTCGCCATTCTTTTCCTCATTGCCGTAATGCCGACTCCGATCGGTCCCATCCCCGGCGATTTTCTGCTTCTTCAATTTTTGAACATGTTCTCGAACGGCGGCGCGCGCGGAATATTGCTCGGCGTCGCGTTGGGGACGTTGCTCACGGGCTTGCGCGTGTTGTTCGGCATTGACCGTCCGTACGGGGGCAATTAATCATGGCGAGTTTGATTTGTCCCAACTGCGGCAAAGACAATCCGGACTTTTTGGATAACTGTCAATTCTGCCAGACGGCTTTGAGGCGTGAAGCCAAGTTGAATATTGGCGAAGGTCCCACCAAGAAAAGCACGGGCGAACTGGAAGGCGTCCTGCCGGATTGGTTGAAGGAAGCGCGTCAGCAGAGCAGGGAACTGGCGGAGGAGGAGGCCGCGAAGGAAGCGACCAAGCCGAAGATCCAAAAAGCGGAGCCGCCCGATCTGTTGGCGGGTCTTGCATTCCAGGCCGCGTCGGATGAAGACGAAGTCCCGGATTGGCTGTCGGCGATCAACCCGGTGGCTGATAAGAAAGCGCCCTCGCCTTCGCAACCCGCGCAGGAGGAACCGCCGGATTTCTTCGCGCAGTTCAACCAGCCTGCACAGCAACCTGTCGCGCCCGCGTCCGATGAAACGCCAGCGTGGATGTCGGGTTTGACTGCTTCGCAGGAGCCGCAAAAAGATGAACTGGCTGACTTGTTCTCCCAACCCGGCGTTCAATCATTTGGTTTCGAGCCGGGCGCATTTCAGGAACCTCCCGCGCCTGCCGCTCCGACCGAGCCGGAGGATTTGAGTTGGCTGCGCGATTTGGAATCTTCGTCAAAACCGCCCTCGGCGCCGGAGCCGCAATCAGGCATGGACTGGGCGACGAACGTTGACTCTTCATCGGGTTCGCAGGAAGATTTGAGTTGGTTGAATAACTTGGGCGGAACGCCCGCGCAACCCGCGTCACAGCCGGAAGATTTGAACTGGCTGAATAATTTAGGCGGCGCGCCGGTATCATCTGAACCCGCGCCTCCGTCTCAACCTCAACAAGAAGATTTGAGTTGGTTGAATAACTTGGGCGGAACGCCCGCGCAACCCGCGTCTCAACGGGAAGATTTAGATTGGCTGAATAATTTGGGCGGCACGCCAATATCATCTGAACCCATATCTGCGCAAGCCGCGCCGCAACAGGAAGATTTAAGTTGGTTGAATAATTTAGGCGGCGCAGCCGCTCCCGCGTCCGCGCAGCCCGAATCTCAAACAAACGATTTGGACTGGCTGAATAATTTGGGAGGAACGCCTGCGCCCGCGCAACCTGCATCTCAGCCGGAAGATTTGAGTTGGCTGAATAACTTGGGAAGCGCTCCCGCGCAACCCGAATCTCAAACGAGCGGTTTGGATTGGTTGAACAATCTGGGAGGGACGCCCGAACCATCCCAACCTGCACAGGCGCCTTCTGCCCAACCCGAGCAACCGGATTGGTTGAAGAGCGCCGAACCCCAGGACGTTTCAGCGTCCGCGCCGCCTCATTTTTCGCCGCCGCACACCGCGCCGCTCAGCGAAGAGGCCGCGCGTTCGATGCCGGACTGGCTCAAGAGCGCGACAGAATCGCCTGCCATGCCGCCTCTGGGCGCGGCTTCCAAGGATTGGTTTGCCTCGCAGGAAAAAACTGCGGATGAACTCAAATTCGACGAGGTTCAAAGCCGGCCTTCCTTCGTTCCCTCTCAAGAGGCGCCTGCTCCCGTTGACCAAAACTTTTTCGCGCCTGTAAGCGACTCTGCGGCCCTTTCCAATAAAGAGGTTGACGATCTCTTCGCGGTGGATATACCGGACTGGTTATCGCAACCCGAACCCGACATGGGTGAACCGTCACAACAGGCAGGCGCGATTCCTTCCGTCTTTGGCGACGAGCTCGCGCCGGTTGAACTGCCTTCATGGGTCCAAGCCATGCGCCCGGTGGACGCGGCGATCAGCGAAACGTCCGCGGTAACTGCCGATCAAACCACGGAGAGGGAAGGTCCGCTGGCGGGTTTCCACGGCTTGATTCCGCTCGCGCCGATCGGTTCCGCGCAACGACCGAAAGCGATCTCGCTCAAGATACAGGCGACCGAAGAACAACAGGCGGGCGCGGCGCTGCTCGAACAAATCATCGCCAGCGAAACGACCGCGCGCCCATTGAAAACCGCGCGCGTCGTCGCGTCCCAACGGACATTGCGCTGGGTATTGAGCGGATTATTCATTATTGTATTACTCGCCATGATCGGACT
>Ga0247727_10000960_pt1 | contig 70295 bp, 82 predicted proteins | sample WisWelCaveWW1625_FD_202498 | JGI IMG/M metagenome (GOLD analysis project Ga0247727, IMG submission 202498) | Biofilm microbial communities from Wishing Well Cave, Virginia, United States - WW16-25 | ecosystem: Environmental > Aquatic > Deep subsurface > Groundwater > Cave microbial mat | place... | reverse complement strand
CATCAAGATGGTGGTGGAGCTGATCGCACCGATTGCGATGGAAGAGGGGCTGCGCTTCGCGATTCGCGAAGGCGGCCGCACCGTCGGCGCCGGTGTCGTGTCGAAAGTACTGAAGTAAAGGTGCAGCAATGGCAACCAGCCAGAACATCCGGATCCGCCTGAAGGCATTCGATCACAAGCTGATCGACACCTCGGCGCGCGAGATCGTCGAGACCGCGCGCCGGACGGGCGCAACCGTGCGTGGCCCGGTGCCGCTGCCGACCAAGATCGAGCGCTTCACCGTGCTGGTCTCCCCGCATGGCGACAAGGACGCGCGTGACCAGTTCGAAATCCGCACCCACAAGCGCCTGATGGATATCGTCAACCCGACCGACAAGACGGTCGACGCGCTGATGCGCCTCGAGCTGCCGGCGGGCGTGGACGTGCAGATCAAGTTGAACTGAGCCAGCGGGCCGCTATACTGGGCGGCTTTCCCCGGGCTCGTCGGAACGGGTTGGGACAGCGTCGGCCAATTGCAGCCGGCGCAGTGTAAAAAGGATATAAATCATGACCATAGGTCTGGTCGGCCGAAAGGCCGGCATGACTCGGGTTTTCACTGACACTGGCGAAGCCGTGTCGGTGACGGTCATCGAGGTCTTGCCGAATCGCATCGTGCAGGTCAAGGACGCGAGCCCCGATGGCTATCGCGCCGTGCAGGTCACGGTCGGCAGCCGTCGTGCCTCGCGCCTCAGCAAGCCTGCCGCGGGTCATTTCGCCAAGCCAGCCGTGCCCCCGGGCGAAGGCCTGTTCGAATTTCGTCTCGCCGCGGGCGAGGGTGCGGAACTCAAGACCGGCGCCGAACTCAAGGTCGACATCTTTGCGGCCGGCCAGCTCATCGACGTGACGGGGACGACGATCGGCAAGGGCTTTGCCGGCGTCATGAAACGGCACGGCTTCGCCGGCGGCTATGCCAGTCATGGCGCATCCGTCGTGCACCGCGCGCCGGGCTCGATCGGGCAGCGTCAGACCCCGGGTCGCGTGTTCCCCGGCAAGCGCATGGCCGGCCACATGGGTGGCGTGCGCCGCACCGAGGAGAATCTGAAGGTCGTCCAGGTGGACCCTGAGCGCAATCTCCTGCTGGTCAGCGGGTCGGTGCCGGGGGCCCCGGGCGGGCGCGTCGTGGTGCGGCCCTCGGTCAAGGCCGCGGCTGGCAGGCGCCGCAAGTTCGTGGCTGCAACGAAGAAGTAGGCAGGGGCAGTAGCGATGAAGCTGAAGCTGGTGAGTGGCGGGGCGTCCGCCTCCGAAATCGATGTCAGCGATGCGACCTTCGGCCGTGAATTCAACGAGCCGCTGATCCATCAGGTGCTAACCGCCTATGCGGCCGCCGGCCGTGCCGGCACCAAGGCCCAGAAGACGAAGGCCGAGGTGCGCGGCGGCGGCAGGAAGCCGTGGAACCAGAAGGGCACGGGCAGCGCCCGGGCCGGCTCAATCAGGAGCCCGATCTGGGTCGGCGGCGGGCGCGCGTTTGCGGCGAAGCCGAGGAGCTACGCCCTGAAAGTCAATCGCAAGATGTACCGCGGCGCGATCCGCTCGATGCTGTCCGAGCTCGCGCGGCAGGACCGGCTGGTGGTGACCGCCACGCTGGAACTTGAGGCGCCGAAGACGAAGATGCTGGTCGGAAAGCTGGCCGAGCTCGGGCTCGAGAATGTGCTGATCGTGATCGAGGCCTATGACGAGAAGCTGCATCTCGCGTCCCGCAACCTGGTCGGTGTCGACGTTCTGACGGTCGCGAGTCTCGATCCGATGAGCCTTGCGCGCTACCCGAAGGTGCTCGCGACGGTGGGCGCGTTGCGCATGCTCGAGGAGCGACTGGCATGACCGGCATCTCGAAGGAAAGGCTGATCAACGTGCTGATCGCACCGCACGTGTCGGAAAAGAGCGCGCGCATCGCCGAACTAGGCGGCCAGTACGTGTTCCGGGTCCGCACCGACGCAACCAAGCCGGAAATCCGCGCCGCCGTTGAATTCATGTTCGAGGTCAAGGTCGACAAGGTGCGGGTCGTCAACCAGGCGGGCAAGAGCAAGCGATTCGGGCGTTCCGAGGGGCGCCGCTCGGACTGGAAGAAAGCCTATGTGCGTCTGGCCGAGGGACAGACCATCGAGATGGCCGGCGCCGAGCGCGCCTGAGCCGGACGACAGGACAGGCATATGCCACTGAAGAAACTCAAGCCGACTTCGCCGGGAACCCGTTTCCAGCTGCGTCCCGACCGCTCGAAGCTGCACCGCGGCGCACCGCTGCGCGCGCTCGTGGCCGGCCACAAGTCGACCGGCGGCCGCAACAATGCCGGGCGCATGACCACGCGCCACAAGGGTTCGGGCCACAAGCACAACTACCGGCTGATCGATTTCCGCCGGGACAAGGACGGCATTGCGGCGAGGGTCGAGCGCCTCGAGTATGACCCGAACCGTTCGTCGTACATCGCGCTCCTGCTCTACCGGGACGGCGAGCGGCGCTACATCCTCGCTCCAAAGGGCGTGGACACCGGCGACGAACTGCAATCCGGAGCCGACTCGCCGATCCGCTCCGGAAACGCGATGCCATTGCGGCACATCCCGATCGGATCGCTGGTGCACAACGTCGAGCTGAAGCCGGGCAAGGGCGGCCAGATCGCGCGCGCCGCGGGCAGCTCCGCGCAGTACAGCGGCCGCGAGGGCGGCAACGCGATCCTGAAGCTGAAGTCCGGCGAAACCCGCAAGGTCAGCGTCGACTGCCGCGCGACCATCGGCGAGACCGGTAATGACGAGCACAACCTGCGCAGCTTCGGCAAGGCCGGCGCGAAGCGCTGGCGCGGCATCCGGCCGACCGTGCGCGGCGTGGCGATGAACCCGGTTGATCACCCGCACGGCGGCGGCGAGGGCCGCTCGGGTCAGGGCAATCCGCACCCGGTATCGCCGTGGGGCCTGCATACGAAAGGCAAGAAGACGCGCAACAACAAGCGCACCGACGCATTCATCGTGCGCCGGCGCAAGAAAGGAGCCTGAGCCTGATGTCACGTTCCCTGAAAAAGGGCCCATTCGTCGATCTGCACCTCGCAAAAAAGGTGCAGGTGGCCCGTGACAAGAACGACCGCCGTCCGATCAAGACCTGGTCGCGACGCTCGATGATCCTGCCGGACATGGTCGGGCTGACCATTGCCGTGCACAACGGCCGCCAGCACGTGCCGCTGCTGGTGACGGAGAACATGGTCGGCCACAAGCTCGGCGAGTTTGCGCCGACGCGGATTTTCAAGAGTCACTCCTCGGCCAAGAAAGTCGAGGCGACTCCGGAGTAATGCGATGCAGGTGTCAGCAGTATTGCGCCACGCGCGGATCTCGCCGCAGAAATGCCGGCTGGTAGCCGACATGGTGCGCGGGCAGCAGGTCGGGCAGGCGCTGGCCGTGCTCTCGTACACGCCCAAGAAGGGCGCGCGCATCGTACGCAAGGTTCTGGAGTCGGCGATCGCGAACGCGGAGCAGAATCTGGGCGCCGATATCGATGAACTGAAGATCGCCCGCATCGAGGTGGATGCGGCGCCTGTGGCGAAGCGCTTCCACGCGCGGGCAAAAGGCCGTGGCAACCGCATCGTCAAGCGGCTCTCCCACATCAGGGTAACCGTCGCCGACCGGGCGCGGTAGGCAGCGGGCGAACGGAGCAGCAAATGGGTCAGAAGGTCAATCCGATCGGCATGCGTCTCGGCATCACCCGCGACTGGGCGTCGCGCTGGTACGCCGATACCAGGAGTTTTCCAGCGTTCATCCTCTCGGACTGGCGGGTGCGCGAGTTCCTGCGGAAGAAGCTCGCGGAGGCCTCGGTGTCCCGCATCCACATCGAGCGCGCGGCCCGCAAGGCCAATATCACGATCCACACGGCACGGCCGGGTGTCGTCATCGGCCGCAAGGGCGAGGACATCGAGAAGCTCAGGGTCGAAGTGGCGAGATTGATGAAGATGGCGGTGCAGGACGTGCGGCTGAATATTGCCGAGATCAGGAAACCCGAGCTGGACGCACAGCTGGTGGCCGAAAGCATCGCCCAGCAGATCGAAAAGCGCGTGATGTTCCGCCGCGCGATGAAGCGCGCGGTGACCAACACGATGCGCAGCGGCGCGCTGGGCGTTAAGGTGCGCGTGGCGGGACGGCTGAATGGCGCCGAGATCTCGCGTTCCGAATGGACGCGCGAGGGGCGCGTCCCGCTGCATACATTCCGCGCCGAGATTGACTACGGCCTGGCCGAGGCGCGCACGACCTATGGCGTCATCGGCGTGAAGGTCTGGGTGTTCAAGGGCGAAGTATTCCACCGCGAAGAGGCCGAAGCGGAAGTGACGGAAACGCAGGAAAAGCAGTCCACGCCGGAGCCGGCGGCAGGCTGAACGACCAGGACGACGCGACATGATGCAGCCCAAGCGGACCAAGTACCGCAAGATGTTCAAGGGAAACCTGGCCGGCATGGCGGCACGGGGCAGCTCGGTCGCGTTCGGCGATTACGGGCTGAAGGCGATGGACCGCTCGCGCATGACCGCGCGTGAGATCGAAGCTGCGCGCCGCGCGATGACACGCTACGTGAAGCGCGGCGGCCAGATCTGGATCCGCGTGTTCCCGGACGTGCCGATCACGAAAAAGCCGCTCGAGGTCCGCATGGGCAGCGGCAAGGGCAATGTCGAGTACTGGGTCGCCAAGGTGACACCGGGTAAGGTTCTGTTCGAGATCGAGGGCGTGCCGGAAGCGGAAGCGCGCGAAGCATTCAAGCTGGCGGCGGCGAAACTTTCGGTCGCAACCTCCTTCGTCAAGCGGCAGGTGCGCTGATGAGCATCAAAGACTTGCGCGGCAAGACGCCGGCGCAACTGCGCGAGGAACTGATCGCGCTGCGGCGTGAGCAGTTCAACCTGCGCATGGCGGCAGCAAGCGGGCAGCCGGCGCGGCCGGACCAGCACGGCAAGGTCAGGAAGAACATCGCAAGGGTCAAGACCGTGCTGCAGGAACTCGGGAGCGTGAAATGAGCGAAACAGCGCGCACGCTGACTGGCACCGTCGTCAGCAACAAGATGAACAAGACGATCTCGGTTTCGGTCGAGCGGCTCGTGAAGCACCCGACCTACGGCAAATACGTGCGGCGCACGACCAAGCTGCTTGCGCACGACGAGAACAACGAGTGCCGCGCGGGCGACACCGTGGCGATCGCCGAATGCCGCCCGCTGTCGCGACACAAGGCATGGCGGCTGGTGCGCGTGATCGAACGCGCGCCGGCGGAATGAGCGACGGGAGGCCAGGACCATGATCCAGCTCAGGACTCGCCTGGTGGCGGCGGACAACTCCGGCGCCCGCGAACTCATGTGCATAAAAGTCCTGGGCGGCACCAGGCGCCGGTATGCCGGCGTCGGCGATGTCATCAAGGTCAGCGTGAAGGACGCGATCCCGCGTGGCAAGGTCAAGAAAGGCGAGGTCTACGACGCGGTCATCGTGCGCACCCGGCGTGGCGTACGCCGCGGCGACGGGTCGCTGATCCGCTTCGACGGTAATGCGGCCGTGCTGCTGACCCCGAAGCTCGAGCCGATCGGCACGCGTATTTTCGGTCCCGTGACACGCGAGCTGCGCAATGTGCAGTTCATGAAGATCATTTCACTCGCACCGGAAGTGTTATGAACAGGATTCGCAAGGGCGACACCGTCGTCGTCACGACCGGGCGCGACAAGGGCCGCACCGGCACCGTGGTCAATATCCTGCCCAGCGGCCGCGTGCTGGTCGAGAACGTCAACATGGTCAAGAAGCACCAGCGCCCGAACCCGGCGAAGGGCGTAACCGGCGCGATCGTGCAGAAGGAGGCGCCGCTGCACCCTTCGAACGTGGCGCTGTGGAACCCGGCGACCAAGAAGGCCGATCGTGTCGGCCGCAGGTCGCTCGCGGATGGACGCAAGGTCCGCTACTTCAAGTCCAATGGCGAAGTGGTGGATTCCTGAGAGTGGAGACCAGAGAGATGGCTTCAACCGCAAGGCTGCAGAAGCACTACCGCGAAGTAGTGATGCCGAAACTCCGCCAGGAGCTCGGGCTGAAGAACGACATGCAGGTGCCGCGTCTGACGAAGATCACCGTGAATATGGGCGTCGGCGAGGCCGTTGCCGACAAGAAGGTCATGGATGCGGCAACTTCGGACCTGGCGCGCATCACCGGCCAGAAGCCGGCGGTGCGCAAGTCAAAGAAATCCGTCGCGACATTCAAGATCCGCGAAGGCCTCGCGGTCGGGTGCATGGTAACATTGCGCGGCGCGCGCATGTACGAGTTCCTCGACCGGCTGATCAATGTCGCGATGCCGCGCATCCGCGATTTCCGCGGCGTCAACCCGCGCTCATTCGACGGCCGCGGCAACTACAGCTTCGGCGTCAAGGAACAGATCATTTTCCCCGAGATCGCATACGACCAGATCGACCAGTTGCGCGGCATGGATATCACGATCACGACCAATGCGCGCAACGACAAGTCCGGCCGGGCATTGCTCGAGGCATTCAGTTTCCCGTTCAGGAAGTGACCGATGGCCAAGACCAGCATGATAGAGCGCGAAAAGCGCCGCGCGAAAGTGGTGAAGAAATACGCTGCGAAGCGCGCGCTGCTCAAGGAGCAGATCCGCGATCCGAAGGCGCCGCAAGAGGACCGCATGGCCGCGATCGAGGCGCTGCAGAAACTGCCGCGCGATTCGAGCCCGGTGCGCAAGCGCAGCCGCTGCGCGATCACCGGGCGTTCGCGTGGCAATTACCGGAAGTTCGGGCTCGGACGCGTGAAATTGCGCGAGGCGACGATGCGCGGCGACGTGCCTGGCCTGCGCAAGGCGAGCTGGTGAGGAGCGCAATGCGATGAGCATGACCGACCCGATTTCAGACCTGCTTACACGTATCCGCAACGGCCAGAGCGCCGGCAAGGCGGAGGTGTCGCTGCAATCCTCGCGCGTGAAGCTTGCGATCGTCAGCGTGCTGAAGAGCGAGGGATACATCAGCGATTTTGCGGTCAGCAAGGACGGTGCCCGGTCGACATTGACGATCGCGCTCAAGTATCACGCCGGCAAGCCGGTGATCGAGCGCCTCGAACGCGTGTCGCGCCCCGGATTGCGTCTGTATCGCGCCAAGGACGGGCTGCCGAAGGTTCTGGGCGGCCTCGGAATCGCGATCATCTCGACGCCCGCCGGGGTCATGACCGACCGCGAGGCGCGTCGTGTGGGTCATGGCGGCGAAGTGCTGTGCCTGGTGGCCTGAGGAACGCGGATCATGTCCAGAATTGCAAAGATGCCGGTCAATCTGCCAAAGGGCGTCAGTGCGACGCTCGCGGCTGACGCCATAACCATCAAGGGCGCCAAGGGCGCGCTGACGATGCGTCTGGCGCGCGGAATTACCGTCGCGCAGCAGGAGCAGCATCTGGTGGTCGAGGTCACGGCCGCGAAGGAAGCGTCGACCCGCATTGCGGCGGCCGGCGCAACGCGCGCGAATCTCGCCAACATGGTCGAAGGCGTCACCAAGGGCTTCGAGCGCAAGCTCGAACTGGTCGGCGTCGGTTACCGGGCGGCGGTTCAGGGCAAGAATCTGAATCTGACGCTGGGATTCTCGCACCCGATCATCTACCCGATTCCGGACGGCATCTCGATCGAGACGCCGAGCCAGACTGAAATCGTCGTCAAGGGCCTCGATAGCCAGAAAGTGGGGCAGGTCGCGGCCGAGATCCGCGGTCGTCGGCCGCCGGAGCCCTACAAGGGCAAGGGCGTCCGGTATGCCGGCGAGAAGATCGTCATGAAGGAAGGCAAGAAGAAGTAAGGCCATGGCACAGCTGACCAAGAAGGACCGGCGCCTGCGGCGTGCGACACGCGGCCGCGCCAAGATTCGCGAGATCGGCACGGCGCGCCTGACGGTGCACCGCACGCCGCAGCACATCTACGCGCAGGTGACGACCGCCGACGGCGCGCGGGTGCTTGCGATCGCCTCGACCGTGCAGGAAGAGGTGGCGAAAGACCTGAAGGGCACCGGCAACGCGGCGGCCGCGGCCGCGGTTGGCCGCGTCATCGCCGAGCGCGCGAAGGCGGCCGGCATCACGGCGGTCGCGTTCGACCGCTCAGGCTTCAAGTTTCATGGGCGCCTGAAAGCGCTCGCCGAGGCGGCCCGCGAGGCCGGCCTCAAGTTCTGATTCCGGGGGAAGCGCAATGGCACGAGTGGAAAGATCCTCATCCGGCGACGACCTGATCGAAAAGCTGGTCTCCGTCAACCGCACCGCGAAGGTCGTCAAGGGCGGCAGGCAGTTCGGCTTCACCGCCCTGACCGTGGTCGGCGACGGTGCCGGCAAGGTCGGATTCGGCTACGGCAAGGCACGCGAGGTCCCGACCGCAATCGCGAAGGCGATGCAGCAGGCGCGCAAGAACATGACGACGGTGCCGCTGCGCAGCGACTCGCTGCATTACGCGCTGCAGGGCCGGCATGGCACGACCCGCGTCTACATGCAGCCGGCATCGGACGGCACGGGCGTCATCGCCGGGGGCGGCATGCGTGCGGTATTCGAATGCGCAGGCGTGCGGAACGTGCTGGCCAAGAGCTATGGCTCGCGCAACCCCATCAATGTCGTGCGCGCGACCTTTGACGCGTTCTCGCGCATGACGGCGCCGGACCGCATTGCCGCAAAACGCGGCAAGACGCTCGAAGAGATCATGGGCTGAACGCAATGAGCAAGGAAAAACTGAAAGTCACGTTGAAAGGCAGTGTGCACGGGCAACTGCGCAATATCCGCGCCTCGGTCTACGGACTCGGGTTGCGGCGGATTCGCGATTCACGCGTCGTTCCCGACACCCGCGAGGTGCGTGGAATGATCCGCGTCGCGCAGCACCTGCTGGGTGTCGAGCGCGCGTGACGGATTAAGGAGCGGAGATGCGACTGAACACACTGAAGCCCGCCGCCGGCAGCAAGAAGCCGCGCCTGCGCGTCGGGCGCGGCGCGTCCGCCGGGCAGGGCAAGACCTGCGGCAAGGGCGGCAAGGGCCAGAAGGCGCGCAAGGGCGGCTATCACAAGGTAGCTTTCGAGGGCGGCCAGGTGCCGCTGCAGCGGCGCCTGCCAAAGGTCGGTTTCCGCTCGGCGATGCACGCGACCCGGGCCGAGGTCACGCTGACCGACCTCGCAAAGGTGAAGGTTGAGGTGATCGACCTCGCCGCGCTGATTGCATCGAGTGTCGTGCCTGCCAGAACCGAACGCGCAAAAGTAATCCTCTCCGGCACAATCGACCGCGCCGTCACGCTGCGTGGCCCCGCGGTTGCAGCGACCAGGGGAGCGCGCGCGGCAATCGAACAGGCGGGCGGCAAGATCGAGGAGGGCGCCGCGGCCTGACCGACCGCTCGGCGCGAAGCAACACACGATGGCAACGACAGCAAGCAACCCGGCACTCGCGCTCGGTGAAGTCACGCGCTTCACCGAGATGCGCCATCGCCTGCTCTTCATGCTGGGCGCATTGATCGTTTATCGGATCGGCACATTCGTGCCGGTGCCCGGTATCGATCCGGTGGCGCTCGCGCGGCTTTTCGACAGCCAGGAAGGCACGATTCTCGGGCTGTTCAACATGTTCTCGGGCGGAGCACTCGAGCGCCTGTCGATCTTCGCGATGGGCGTGATGCCTTACATATCGGCATCGATCATCATGCAGATGATGGCGGTCGTGGTGCCGTCGATGGCGGCGATCAAGAAGGAAGGCGAGTCCGGGCGCCGCAAGATCACGCAGTGGACGCGTTACTTCACGGTCGTGCTGGCGGCTTTCCAGGGCTTCGCCGCCGCGGTCGCATTCACCAACCAGGGCGTCGTCATCAATCCGGGGTTCTGGTCGTTCCTGATGCCGGCCGTCGCGACATTGACCGCGGGCACGATGTTCCTGATGTGGCTGGGCGAGCAGATTACCGAGCGCGGCATCGGCAACGGCATATCGATGATCATCCTGGCGGGAATCATCTCCGGGCTGCCGTCCGCCATCGGCGGTACGCTCGAGCAGGTGCGTTCGGGCGAGATGAACCCGGCATTCGCGATCCTGCTGATGCTGCTGATCGCCGCCGTCACCGCATTCTGCGTATTCGTCGAGAGCGGCCAGCGCCGCATCCCGGTCAATTACGCGAAGCGCCAGGTCGGGCGGCGCATGTATGCCGGCCAGACCAGCCACCTGCCATTCAAGCTGAACATGTCCGGCGTGATTCCGCCGATCTTTGCCTCGTCGCTGCTGCTGTTCCCGGCGACGCTGGCGAGCTTTTTCGGCACCGGCGATAGCGCAAGCTGGCTGCAGAATGTCGCCGCGGCGCTCGGCTGGGGCCAGCCCCTGCACCTGCTGATTTACGGCGGGCTGATCGTGTTCTTCTGCTTCTTCTACACGGCGCTCGTGTTCAATTCGCGCGAGACCGCGGAGAACCTGAAAAAAGGCGGCGCATTCATTCCTGGCATCCGGCCGGGACAGCAGACCGCCGAGTACATCGACAAGGTGCTGACGCGGCTCACCGTCTGGGGCGCGCTCTACGTGACGGTAGTCTGCCTGTTGCCGGAAATCCTGATGTCGTACGGTCGCGTGCCCTTCTACTTCGGTGGCACGTCGCTGCTGATCATCGTCGTGGTCGTCATGGATTTCGTGGCGCAGTTGAATGCGCACCTGATGTCGCACCAGTACGAGGGCCTGATGAAGAAGGCCAATCTTCGCGGCTTCGGGAAAGGCGGCGCGCCGCGTTGAGAATGGCCATGTGCCCGGGAGTCTGAGATGAAAGTTCGGCCATCGGTCAGGAAGATCTGCAAGAACTGCAAGATCGTGCGGCGCAAGGGCGTGGTGCGGGTGATCTGCTCTTCCGACGCCCGCCACAAGCAGCGCCAGGGATGAGATCATGAGGCCGACAAGTTTGAGAAAACCCGCTATTTCACGTATACTGCCATGTTTTCCACGGCTCGGAGACGGCTAGCCATGGCGCGCATCGCCGGCATCAATATTCCTGTCAACAAGCACATCGTCATTGGACTGACTCACGTCTATGGCATCGGCCCATCGCGCGCGAAAATGCTGTGCAAGGCCGCGAATGTCGACCCGGCGACCAAGGTCCGGGACCTGACCGAGGCCGAGGTCAACATGCTGCGCACCAACATCGCGCGTTTCGTGGTTGAAGGCGATCTCCGGCGCGAGAATGCGATGAGCCTGAAGCGGCTGATGGATCTCGGCTGCTATCGCGGCATACGCCATCGCAAGGGCCTGCCGGTTCGCGGCCAGCGCACGCGCACCAATGCGCGCACGCGCAAGGGTCCGCGCCGTGCCGCAATCAAGACCAATGTCGCGCCCTCGAAGAGCTGAGCCGGCGCCGCCAGTGACTGACCAGGTGGAAAGATGACCGACGAGAAGAAAGCCGAAGAGAAGAAGGCCGACGACAAGAAGGCCGACGACAGGAAAGAAGCGGCCCCGGCCGTCGTCAAGACGCGCAAGAAGGCGAAGCGCCAGGTGTCCGAGGGCGTTGCGCACATACACGCCTCGTTCAACAACACGATCGTCACGATCACCGACCGGCAGGGCAACACGCTGGCGTGGGCGACCTCCGGTGGCTCCGGATTCCGCGGCTCGCGCAAGAGCACTCCATTCGCCGCGCAGGTTGCCGCCGAAAAGGCCGGCATCGCCGCGCAGGAGCATGGTCTTCGCACCGTCGAGGTCAAGGTGAAAGGCCCCGGACCGGGCCGAGAATCCGCGGTCCGCGCGCTGAATGCCTGCGGTCTCAAGGTGACGAGCATCGCGGACGTGACGCCGATCCCGCATAACGGCTGCCGACCGCCGAAGAAACGGCGCGTCTGAGGTCCATCGAATCATGGCCAGATATCTCGGTCCCAAGTGCAAGCTCTCGCGCCGCGAGGGCACCGACCTGTTTCTCAAGAGCGGCGTCAAGCCGCTCGAAAGCAAGTGCAAGCTCGAAGTGCCGCCGGGCGGCATCAAGGGCGACCGCCGCACGCGCCTGTCCGGCTACGGCGTGCAGTTGCGCGAAAAGCAGAAGCTGCGCCGCATGTACGGCGTGCTGGAACGGCAGTTCCGCAATTACTATACGAAGGCGGCCGGCCGCCCCGGGTCGACCGGCGAGAATCTGCTCCGATTCCTCGAATCGCGGCTCGACAATGTCGTCTATCGCATGGGTTTCGCCGCGACCCGCGCCGAGGCGCGCCAGCTGGTCGGCCACAAGGCCATCGAGGTCAATGGCGAGACGGTCAATATTCCGTCCTACCAGTGCCAGGCTGGCGACTTGGTCACGGTGCGCGAAAAGTCGCGCAGCCAGGCGCGTATCGCCGCGGCGCTCGCTATCGCGACCCAGGTCGGCCTGCCCGACTGGGTCGAGGTTGATGACAAGAAGTTTGCCGGCACGCTGAAGGCGCTGCCGGAACGCGATCAGATTGTGCCCGACATAAACGAGAATCTCGTCGTCGAGCTTTACTCGAAGTAACAGGTGAAGGCAATGCAAGGCTCTGCCACGGAATTTCTGAAGCCCCGCTCGGTCAAGGTCTCCGAGACCGCAGCGCGGCAGGCCCGTATCGTGATTGAACCGTTCGAGCGCGGCTTCGGGCACACACTCGGCAACGCGCTCAGGCGCGTGCTGCTGTCCTCGATGCCAGGCTGTGCCGTGACCGAGGTCGAGATCGACGGCGTTCTGCACGAGTACACCAGCATCGAGGGTGTGCAGGAGGACGTTGTGGACGTTCTGCTGAACCTCAAGCTGGTCGCGATCGAGATGCACAGCCGCGAGTCAGTCGAGTTGCGCCTGCAGAAAAAGGGCCCGGGCCCGGTTACTGCGGGCGACATACAGGTCGACCACGACGTCGTCATCGTGAATCCCGAGATGATCATCGCGAATCTGACTAAGCCGATCGAGCTCGGCATGACTCTGAAGATCGAGCGCGGCCGCGGCTACCGGCCGTCGGTCCAGCGCCTGGAGTTCGAGGAGCAGAGCAGGCCGATCGGCCGGCTGCAGCTCGATGCGTCGTTCTCGCCGGTGCGGCGCGTGACCTATGCGATCGAGTCCGCGCGCGTCGAGCAGCGCACCGACCTCGACAAGCTGATCCTCGACATCGAGACCAATGGCACGATCAATCCGGACGAGGCGATCCGTCGCGCCGGCAGCATCCTGAAGGACCAGCTGACGGTGTTCGTGGATCTCGAGGGCCACGGCGAGTCGCCGAGCCGGGACGCGGGGCCGCTGCCGGATCCGATCCTGCTGCGCCCGGTGGACGAGCTCGAGCTGACGGTCCGGAGCGCAAACTGCCTGAAGGCCGAGAATATCCACTACATCGGTGACCTGGTGCAGCGCACCGAGGTCGAGTTGCTGCGCACGCCGAATCTCGGCAAGAAATCGCTGACCGAAATCAAGGAAGTCCTCGAGAGCCACGGTCTGACGCTCGGCATGCGCATCGACGGCTGGCCGCCAGCTTCCCTGCGCCGCGAAGACGAATTGCGCTCGGCCTGAGCCTCGCACGGGATATCTTGAATGCGACATCAACTGTCCGGTCGCCAGCTTTCGCGCAACCACGCGCACCGCAAGGCGCTGATGCGCAATATGGCGGCCGCGCTGCTGCGCGAAGAAAAGATCCGCACGACGCTGCCAAAGGCCAAGGAACTTCGCCGCGTCGTCGAACCGCTGATCACGCTCGGCAAAAGCGACTCGCTGGCCGGGCGCCGCCGCGCGATGTCCCAGTTGCGCGACACGACTCTGGTCGAAAAGCTGTTTGGCGACATCGGGCCGCGGTTCCGCGCGCGGGCCGGCGGCTACACGCGCATCCTGAAGATGGAGCCGCGCGCGGGGGATTCGGCGCCGATGGCATTCATGCAGCTGGTCGAAGCCGAAGCAGTGCCGGTGGCCGCGCCGCCCAAAAAGCCGGTTGCGACGAAGGCTGCGAAAAGAGCCGCGAAGAAATCGACGCCAAAAGCCGCGCGCAAGGCCGCGCCGAAGAAAAAGGCTGCCGCAAAGCCGAAGCGCCGCCGCAAAGCCGCGGCCTGAAGATCTCCAGACCTGCGGACACCATATGACCGCCGCGTGCGCTGGTCGCTGCAACTGAGTCAGGCCGGCCCGCATTTCGCTTTCGATTGTATAGGCACAAGGGGATGACAATGAGCATAATGCAAGAATTCAAGGAATTCGCCATGAAGGGCAATGTCGTCGACATGGCGGTCGGCATCATCATCGGCGCTGCCTTCGGCAAGATCGTGTCGGCGCTGGTCGCTTCGGTCCTGATGCCGGTGATCGGCATGGCGCTGGGTGGGGTGGATTTTTCGGGACTGAGCGTCGCGCTCGGGACCGATGGCAAGACCGGTGAGCCGGTCACGCTTGCATACGGCCTGTTCATGCAGGCCCTGGTCGACTTCCTGATCATCGCCTTCGCGATCTTCATGGCGCTCAAGGGCATCAACAAGCTGAAGAAGCCGCCCGCTCCGGCCGCTCCGGCCGCTCCGGCCGCTCCGCCGCGCGAGGAAGTGCTGCTGGCGGAAATCCGCGACCTGCTACGACAGCGCTGACTACGACAGCGCTAGCTACGTTAGCGCTGACAGCGATTCGGGGAGAAACGCGGCCCGCGGCAATCGCCGCGGGCCGCCAGCCTCAGGCGGCGGCTGCGAATGCCTCGCGCGTGAGATTGCGCGGTACGCCGATGCCCGCGACCACATTGTCCTCGATACGGATGCCGCCACAGGGCTTCAGCGCCTCGACGCGCTTCCAGTCGATCGCGTCGCTGCGGCGGTCGGCGGCCGCCTTTGCGAGCAGCGACTCGATGAAATAGATTCCGGGTTCGACGGTCACGACAAAACCCGCCTCCAGTTCGCGCGTAAGACGCAGGTAATCATGCCCCTTGGGACGCGGCCGCGTGCCGCCCTGCGGGCCCGCCATGAATCCGCCGACGTCGTGCACCTGCAGCCCCAGCAGGTGACCGATGCCGTGCGGAAAGAACACCGCGGTCACGCCATCTGCGACCGCCGCCTCCGCAGTGCATTTGACGATGCCATGTGCTGCCAGGACGCCGGCAACCGCACGGTGCGCGGCGAGGTGAATTTCGCGATAGTCGGTACCGGGGCGCACCAGCCCGGTCAATGCCTGCTGGGCCTCGTCCAGCGAACTGATCAGGGCACGGAAATCGCCGTCGGCGCTCGCATGGGTGCGGGTGATGTCCGAGCTGTAACCGGCGAACTGAGCGCCGGCATCGATCAGGAATGACCGCACTGCGGCTGCACGGCGCCGGTCGAGGTGCTGGTAATGAAGCACGGCTGCGTGGGTGTCGAATGCAATGATGTTGTTGTAGGGGAGTTCCTCCTCGCGGGCACCCGCTGCCCGGCAATAGGCCAGGTGGATTTCGTACTCGGTAGCCCCGTCACGAAAGGCCGTTTCGGCCGCCCGATGACCGCGAACGCCAGCGGCCGAGGCCCGGGCCATGCACTCAATCTCGTAGGGGGTCTTGGCGGCACGGGCGTAATCGAGAATGCTGGTCAGACCGGGCGGGTCGTGATCGCCGAGCCCCTCGGTAGCGGCGGACAGCTCGCCAAGCACCGCCCAGCGCCCCTGGCCGCCGGCAAACTGCCGCAATTCCGCAGGCGAACGAACCACTTTGAGGTCGAATGACGGCACCCAATAGCCCTCCGGCAGCGCCGGCGGCAGGTACCAGTAGTCGTCAGGCTGGTGGAATACCAGGCTGGGCCGGTCGCCAGGACGGTAGATGACGAAGCAGTCGGGCGTGCCGTCGGGTAGCCAGGCGCGGTACCTGGGGTTGGGCTTGTATGGGTAACTGTTGTCGTCCAGATACAAGTACTTGGGGCTGCCGGAGGCGATGACCAGGGCGTCATAGCCCTGCGCAGCCAGGGCCCGGTCGGCCCTCGCTGTCATCTCCCGCAGGTGGTCGGCATAAAGATCTGCGGTCGGAGTCATCGTTCAGTCCTCGCTCGCGGGCTCATGGAAGCGTAGCCGCTGACGTGCCCAATGGCCACGCTGGATGGACCTGACGCAGCAACTGTCGCAATTTGGCGACCTTTCATAAGCCCCATATTGCGGATAAAATCCCGCGACGCGACGAATTATCGAGCGTTGAATACACGCTGTTTTCGCCGCTGACCATGCCTTGCTACATTCTCGCTAAACGAATCTGGGGTGACCGAAGATGAATACAAAAATGTGGGGCGCCATTGCGGTTGCCCTGGTGCTGGGTGCCTGTGGCGGCAAGCAGGAAGCAGCTGCTCCTGTCGCTGAAGAAGCAGCTCCTGTCGCTGAAGAAGCTACTCCTGCCGCGACCGAAGTTATGCCTGCCGCAGAGTCGGCGCCGATGGATGCCGCTGCCGGTGATGCCGCGGCGCCTGCCGAAGACACTGCCGCTCCGCAGCCCTGAGACCTGACGCAGCAGACCAAACGGCCGGGCGGACGGTGCGGCAGACCCGCGACCATCCACCCGGCCTTTCTATTTTCAGGTATCCGCGATGCCGATCAGTATCAGGGAAGCCAAATCCTCGCGCCGGGACCGCGAGTGGATCGAACAGGCCTATGGTGATTATCTCGCCGACCTGGCCGCCGATCACACCGGTGTATTTCCCTCGCTGACGGTAACTGGCCAGAGCGTCGCCGAACTGGTTCAGGGATGGTTCCGCGACGAACGCTCAGTGCCATTCGTGATCCTGCGTGAAAGTGAGCTCGCGGGATTCGCGCTGGTCCAGCGCGAGGCGGCCGCCGACGACCGCAAGCGTCATTATCGGCTGAGCGAGTTTTTCGTCGGACCGAAATTCCGTCGCGCCGGAGTCGGCCGCGGCGCAGCCATGCTGCTGTTTTCGCGATTTACCGGCGAGTGGACCATCGCCGAGCAGGCCCGGAATCCAGGCGCGATCCGCTTCTGGCGCCGCGTCGTCGCCGAATATACGAATGGCGATTTCCGCGAGCGGCGCGCGCACGGCGAAGTGGCGCACCAGTTCTCGACCCACCGCGGCGCAATGGCGCCGGCGCGCTGAATTCAGTCCAGAACCGCGACTGCCACGCGGCGTGGCCCAGCGATCTCGAACACGAGTTCGAGATCGAATGTCTTGCCGGCGACCAGAGGCGTCTTGAGCCCTGTCAGCATGACATGCAGGCCACCGGGCGCGAACTCGACTCTCTCGCCCGGCGCGACATGCAGCACCGCGACTTCGCGCATGCGCGCGACGTCACCGACGATTTCCGTGCGGTGAACCGTCGCACTCGCGGCGACGGTTGTCTTCAGCTTGAGCAGGCGATCCGATTTCGTACTGCCATTGTCGATGCGGAGATAAATGGCGCCGGCGGCGGCGCCTGGCGGTGTCGCGCGCGCCCAGGCGGAGCTCAGCTGCAGTTCGCCGGCGATCGCATTACCGGCTGCCAGCTGCAGCGCGAGGGGCAGAGCGAGCAGCGCCAGTCGCCATTTCATGCCGCACTCCTGGTGCGTGCCAGTACCCGTTTCAGGTAGCGGCCCGTGTATGAGGCTGTGCTCCGCGTGATCTGCTCGGGCGTGCCTTCGGCCACGATCTGGCCACCGTCGTCGCCGCCCTCGGGGCCGAGGTCGATTACCCAATCGGCGGTCTTGATCACGTCGAGGTTGTGCTCGATGACGATCACGGTGTTGCCCTCGTCGCGCAGCCTGTGCAGCACCGCGAGCAGGTGCTTGACGTCCTCGAAGTGAAGGCCGGTGGTCGGCTCGTCGAGGATATAAAGCGTACGGCCGGTCGAACGCTTGGAAAGTTCCTTGGCGAGCTTCACGCGCTGCGCTTCGCCGCCTGAAAGCGTGGTGGCGTTCTGCCCGAGCCGGATATAGGACAGCCCGACGTCCAGCAGCGTCTGGAGCTTGGCGGCGATGGTCGGCACGGCCTGGAAGAAGGGCCAGGCGTCCTCGACAGTCATCTCCAGGACCTCCTGGATATTCCTGCCCTTGTAGCGCACATCGAGCGTCTCGCGGTTATAGCGGCGCCCTTTGCAGACATCGCAGGACACATAGATATCCGGCAGGAAATGCATTTCGACCTTGATGACGCCGTCCCCCTGGCAGGCCTCGCAGCGTCCCCCTTTCACATTGAAGCTGAAACGCCCCGGCTGGTAGCCGCGCGAGCGGGACTCTGCGGTGCCTGCGAACAGTTCGCGGATCGGCGTGAACAGGCCGGTATAGGTGGCCGGATTCGAGCGCGGCGTGCGGCCGATCGGGCTTTGGTCGATGTCGATGATGCGGTCGATCTCGCCGATGCCGTCCACGCCCGCGCAGGGCGCCGGCTGCTCGGACGAAAGATCCAGCTCGCGGGCCGTGTGCCGGTACAGCGTGTCGTTCACGAGCGTTGATTTGCCGGAACCGGACACACCGGTCACGCAGGTCATCAGCCCGATCGGGAATGCGGCGTCGATGGACTTGAGGTTGTTGCCGGTCGCCTGGCGCACGCGGAGCGCGCGCTTGCCGTCGCGTGGCCGGCGCTGGTCCGGAATCGCGATGCGCTTGCGGCCCGACAGGTAGGCGCCGGTGAGCGAAACGGGGCTTGCCTCGATATCGGCGGGCGCGCCCTCGGCGATCACGCGACCGCCATGCACGCCGGCGCCCAGGCCGAGGTCCACGACATGGTCGGCCTGCCGGATCGCATCTTCATCGTGCTCGACGACGATGACGGTATTGCCGAGATCGCGCAGCCGGTGCAGCGTGTCGAGCAGCCGCTGGTTGTCGCGCTGGTGCAGGCCGATCGACGGCTCATCGAGGATATACATGACGCCGACCAGACCCGAGCCGATCTGGCTCGCCAGCCGGATACGCTGGGATTCGCCGCCCGACAAGGTCTCCGCGCTGCGATCGAGCGTCAGGTAGTCGAGTCCGACGTCCACCAGGAAACCGAGGCGGTCGCCGATTTCCTTGACGACTTTCGCCGCGATATCCGCGCGCCAGCCTGTCAGGCAGAGCCCGCCAAAGAATTCGAGTGCGCGCCGGACCGGCAGGGAGGCAATGGCGGGCAGGGCGACGCCGCCGACGAAAACATTCCGCGCCTCGCGCGACAGCCTCGCGCCCTCGCAGTCCGGGCATCGGCGCGTGCCAAGGTAACGTGCCAGTTCCTCGCGCACGGTCATCGATTCGGTTTCGCGATAGCGGCGCTCGAGATTGGGCAGGACGCCCTCGAACTTGTGCTTGCGGCGGGTGATTCGCCCGCGCGAATCGAAATAACTGAACTCGACTTCCTCGCCGCCGCTGCCTTGCATCAGCACGTCTTGCACCCGTGCCGGCAATCCGCTGTAGGGCGCTTCGGGATCGAAATGGTAGTGGTCGGCGAGCGCCTGGATCATCTGGTAGTAATAGGCGTTGCGCCGGTCCCAGCCGCGCACCGCGCCACCGGCGAGCGAGAGCTGCGGATGCGCCACGACCCGCTCGGGATCGAAGAACTGCTTCACGCCCAGACCGTCGCAACCGGGGCAGGCGCCGGCCGGGTTGTTGAAGGAGAACAGGCGCGGTTCCAGTTCCGACAGCGAATAGCCGCAGACTTTGCAGGCGAACTTGTCCGAGAATACGGGTTCTTCGCGTTTCGGCTCCTCGAGAAAGGTGATGCGGGCGACACCCTCGCCGATCCTCAACGCGGTCTCGAATGATTCTGCCAGACGCTGCTGCAGGTCGGCGCGCACCTTGAAGCGGTCGACCACGGCATCGATCGAATGCTTGCGCTTGGGGTCGAGCTTGATCTTCTGGTCGAGTTCGACCAGCTTGCCGTCAACGCGGGCGCGCACGAATCCCTTGCCCCGCAGTTCATCGAGGACTTGCTGGTGTTCGCCCTTGCGCCCCGCGATGACAGGCGCGAGCAGACCGAGCGGCGTGCCCTCGTCCAGTGCCAGCACCTGGTCCACCATTTCGCTCACCGTCTGCGCCGACAAGTCGAGGCCGTGGTCGGGGCAGCGCGGAATGCCGGCGCGGGCGTACAGCAGTCGCAGGTAATCGTAGATCTCGGTGACGGTTCCCACAGTCGAGCGCGGATTGTGCGAGGTCGATTTCTGCTCGATGGAGATCGCCGGCGAAAGGCCCTCGATCGAATCGAGGTCCGGCTTCTCCATCATGGACAGGAACTGGCGCGCATAGGCCGACAGCGATTCCACGTAGCGGCGCTGTCCCTCGGCATAGATCGTGTCGAAGGCGAGCGACGACTTTCCGGATCCCGAGAGTCCCGTGAACACGATCAGCCGGTCGCGCGGAAGATCGAGGTCGATACCCCGAAGATTGTGGGTGCGCGCGCCGCGGATCTGGATGCTGCTCGTCATGCCCGTCAGTTGACGCCGCGCGCGTAACGCGCGGCGAGCCTGATAGAATAACCGGCCCGTTCCATGCGCCGCAAAGGTAATTACTCTGGTCGCCGAGACTGCCGCGGCGCTCTCGCCTCCCGAACGCCGCGCCGTAGCGACGCTCGCGATCGTTTACGCGGTCCGGATGCTCGGGCTCTTCCTGCTGCTGCCGGTGCTCGCCCTGCATGCGGGCTCGGTGCCAGGCGGCACGCCGCTGCTGGCGGGACTTGCGGTCGGGGCCTATGGCCTGGCCCAGGCCCTGATGCAGATCCCGTTCGGGGTCTGGTCCGACCGGCTGGGCCGGCGGCCCGTGATCGTTGCGGGGCTCCTGCTGCACATCGGCGGCTCGGCGCTGGGGTATTTCGCGGCGACCGCTTGGGCGCTCGTGATCGCGCGCATCGTCCAGGGCCTGGGCGCCGTGTCGGGACCGGTGATGGCGCTCCTCGCGGACCGCACGCGCGCGGCCTCGCGCACACGCGCCATGGCCTTCATCGGCATCAGCATCGGGATTTCATTCGTGGTGTCGCTGGTCGGCGGACCACTGCTGGCGGGCGCGATCGGCGTGTCCGGCATCTTCGTGCTGATCGGCGGCCTCGGACTGGTGGCACTCGCGCTGGTCCTGTTCGCGGTCCCGGCGGAAGCGCCACGCGCGTCTCTAAATGCGCGGCGCCAGTCGTGGCGGGCCGTGCTGACCCGACGCCTGCTGCCGCATTATGCCGGCATCTTCGCGCTTCACCTCGCGCTGACTGCGACATTCATCGCCGTTCCCCATGCGCTCCGGGACATTCACGGCATGGCAGCGCCGGCGCACTGGCAGTTCTACCTGGCCGTATTCGCCGCCTCACTGGCATTGACGGTGCCATTGCTCCTCTGGTCCGAGCGCAGCGCTAGGCCCGATCGCACCGTCATTGCCGGCGGACTGCTGCTTGCGGTCGCCCAGGGGGCGCTGGCGCTGGTCTACCTGAAGCTGATGACGATGGCGGTGGCGCTCGCGATCTTCTTCGGCGGCTTCAATTTTCTCGAGGCGCGCCTCCCATCGAGTCTCACCCAGGCGGCGGGCCAGGATGGACGCGGCGCGGCGCTCGGGGTGTTCTCGACCTGCCAGTTCGCCGGCGCCTTCGCGGGCGGACTGCTGGGCGGCGGCCTGCTGGGGAGCTCACTGGGCATTCCCGGCGTGTTCCTGCTGGCCGGGCTGGCCGTAGCTGTCTGGCTGATCGTCGCCGGGCGGTCCGAAACCCGGTGAAACCGCCCGATTGACGGTGTGCCGGGGCCCGGCCGGCGACTACAATGAAGGATCGGCATCAAGGGCGGGGATACGGCCATGGCACGCGGCGTCAACAAAGTCATTCTGCTGGGCAATATCGGGCAGGACCCGCAGAGCCGGGCGATGCCTTCGGGAAAGGCAGTCGTGAATCTCCGCGTTGCCACCAGCAAGCAGTGGCGCGACCGGCAGACCGGCGAGAACAAGGAATCCACCGAGTGGCACACGGTCGTGATGTTCGACCGGCTGGCCGAAATCGCAGCCGAGTACCTGCGCAAAGGCTCGCAGGTCTACATCGAGGGCGAATTGCGGACGCGCAAGTGGCAGGACAAGGAAGGCCAGGACCGTTATTCGACCGAAATCGTCGCCAATGAGATGCAGATGCTCGGTGGCCGCGGCGCCGCGGGCGGCGGCGCGGGCCAGCGGCCGGCGGCGGAACCCGGAGAAGGGCGCGCTGCGCGCGCGGAACCGGCCGGCGTCGCGGAGAATTTCGACGACGATATCCCGTTCTAGCCCGCGCTAGCGCGGAGCCACGTATCCGCCGCGCAATCCGCGCGGCGACAGCACGATCTGCCAGAGTTGCGAGCGCCGCGCCCGAAAACTGGCCATCGAGGTCGACAGATAGTAGTGCCACAGGCGGCGAAAGCGCTCGTCGTAGTGCTCGCCCAGATCCTGCCAGGCGCGGCCCACGTTGTCCCGCCACGCGATCAGCGTGCGGTCATAGTCGGTGCCGAAATTGTGCCAGTCCTCGATGATGAACAGGTCTTCGATGGCGGCGGTGACCTGGGCGGCAGACGGCAGCATCGAGTTCGGAAAGATGTACTTGCCGATCCACGGATCATTGGCGTGGACCGACTCGTCGCTGCCGATCGTGTGCAGCAGGAACAGGCCGTCATCGGCAAGACGCGCCCGCGCGAATTCGAAGTAGCGGCGGTAATTGGCGACGCCCACGTGCTCGAACATGCCGATCGAGAACAGCCGGTCGAAGCGGCCCGAGACCTCGCGATAATCCTGCAGGCGAATGTCGATCGGTAGCGCGCGGCAAAGTTCGAGCGCGAATCGGGCCTGCTGTTCGGAAACCGTCACGCCGACGCCGCCGACGCCATAGCGCGTGGCAGCGAACTCGAGCGCTTCGCCCCAGCCGCAACCGATGTCGAGCACCTGCATCCCGGGGGCGAGACCCAGCTTGCGGCAGACCAGGTCGAGCTTGTGTTCCTGGGCTTCGTCCAGATCGCCTGCCCGCCGCCAGTAGGCGCAGCTATAGATCAGCCGCCTGCCCAGCATCGCGCGATACAGCTCGTTGCCGAGGTCGTAGTGCCGCCTGCCGATTTCGAATGGGCGGCGCCTGGACAGGTTGAACAGCCGTGCGTGGGCGGCGAACCAGTAGTCGTCAAACCTGCGCACGCGCCGGTCCAGGCGCGCCTCGAGCAGCCGGCACAGCATCGCGTCCAGTTCGGCGCAATCCCAGCTGCCGTCCATGTAGCTCTCGCCCAGCGCGAGCGAGCCGTGGGCCAGAACGCGGCCGGGGAATGACTCGTCATGAACGCGGATATCCCATGCCCGGCCGCCATCGAGCCGCACATCGGCCGCGTCCAGTAGCTGCTGGATCCGTTCCCTGGGACTCATGCAATTCCTGCCAAAACGTGCGCTGCGGCATTCGCCGGGCCGCGAGCGGAGCCCGATCTGTGACCGGCTTGGCGTACCGCAAAGCCATATTAAGTCACCATGAGGCCGATTCGCCCGAGTTCGGGAGTGCCATGAATGAAGCTGGAATCTGACCAGCACCCTGTCGGTGGGCTGCGCGAAGCTCTGGCGGCGTGGTTTGGCCGCCCGGCCTCGTGGGGCCTGCTGTTCTGCGCGGGTTTCGCGGGGCTGGTCCTGCTGGCGCCGAATTTCGGCAATCTGGCCGTGGACGCGCGCATCCTGGCCTGGGTCGTTGGCGTACTGGCAATAGTCGAGATCGCGCGACGCGCATTCGCAGTCCGTACGGATAGGGGCGCGGACAGCCGTGACAGGCCGGCGGCAGATTTCCCGGGCGGCCAGCTGCTGGCTACCGGCACCTCGACCGGGCACAAGGACATCGAAGAACAGCTGCGCCGGCTGGCCTATCATGACCCCTTGACGCTGCTTGTGAATCGCACGCTGTTCCGCGATCGCGTGGAGCATGCACTGGCCGTCAGCAAGCGCAGCGACCGCGGCGTCGCAATGCTGTTCATCGATCTCGACAACTTCAAGAACATCAATGACAGCTTTGGCCACAGCGAGGGCGATCGCGTGCTCAGTGCGACGGCCCAGCGCCTCAGCAAGTGCACGCGCAGTGGCGACACCGTCGCGCGCCTGGGTGGCGACGAATTCGCGGTGCTGCTGGAGAATCTGGCCGACCAGGAACCGGTCATCGAAGTCGTGGAACGTATCGTCGCGGCGCTGCAGGAACCGTTCCCGTTCCTCGGCAGCGAGCTGCGCATTTCAGCGAGCGTCGGCGTCGCGTTCGCGACCCTCGATGACGGCGTCGAAGAATTGCTGCGCAATGCCGATGTTGCGATGTACTCGGCCAAGGCCCAGGGCAAGGCCCGCTATGCGATATTCGTGGCCGAAATGCCGGATGTCGCAAGCCAACGCCTGCTGGTCGAGGCGGAACTCGCGCGGGCGCTGATCGAAAACCAGTTCCAGCTGCATTACCAGCCGATCGTCGAATTGCGTTCCGGCTACCTGCTCGGTGTCGAGGCCCTGGTGCGATGGCGGCATCCGAAGCGCGGCCTGGTGGCGCCGGGAGAATTCCTTGGCATCGCGGAAGGCGCGGGGCAGACGGTCGAACTCGGCCGCTGGGTGCTGCAACACGCCTGCGCCGAAGTGCAGGCCTGGCAGGCGCGATTGCCGGAAGGCCGGCAGATCCGACTGGCGATAAATGTGTCGGTGGGCCAGCTGCGGGAATCCGACCTCGTCGCGGACGTGAGCAGGGCATTGGAGGAATCGCGGCTGGATCCGGGCTGCCTGGTCATTGAAGTGACCGAGAGCGTCCTGATGCACAAGACGGAGAGCATGCTGGTCAAGCTGAATCAGCTGAAAGCGCTCGGCGTGAGAATAGCGATCGACGATTTCGGAACCGGCTACTCGTCGCTGGCCTATCTGCACCGTTTTCCGATCGACATTGTGAAGATCGACCGCTCCTTCATCAGGCGGCTTGGCAGCGTCGAAGACGGCGCGGCATTTGCGCGCGCCATCATTACGCTGGGCGACACGCTCGGTCTCGAAGTCGTCGCCGAAGGCGTCGAGCACGAGAATCAGCGGCGTGAACTGATCGAGCTGGGTTGCGTCGCGGGCCAGGGGTTTCTCTATGCAGAGCCGGGCCTGCTGCAGGATCTCGAGCATTCCGAGCACATGCAGCGTCGCCGCACCATGGCCGACACGCTCCCGCAGGGCGCGCGGTTCACGGCCACGGGGCGATTCCTGATCGGCAGTCTGAGGCGTCCGGAACCCACGCCGCTGGCAACCGGCACTTTTGGAACTTCCCGCAGCAAGTAAACCAGCAAAAACAACAGGTTACCTGGGCGCCCGGGTCCCGATGAACAAGCTGCCACGCTTCTTTGGCGAGCCCAAAACCGTTACCCTAGGCGCCCTCTTTTAATGCAGGGTCCCAGCCGTACATGAGCGGCCGGCTATACATTTCCACATTCGGCTGCCAGATGAATGAATACGATTCGGCGCGGATGGCCGACGTGCTGCGCGAGCGTTCCGGTCTGGAACTGACCGGGGAGCCCGATCAGGCCGATGTCATCCTGTTGAATACCTGCTCGGTCCGCGAAAAGGCCCAGGAAAAGGTATTTTCCGAACTCGGCAAGTGGCGGCTGCTGAAGCGCTCCAGACCGGGGCTTCTGATCGGGGTCGGCGGCTGCGTCGCGAGCCAGGAGGGCCAGGGAATCCTGGAACGCGCGCCATTCGTCGATCTCGTGTTCGGTCCGCAGACGATCCATCGCCTGCCCGACATGATTGCCGAACAGCGCGCAAGCGGCCGGCCGCAGGTCGACGTTTCATTCCCGGAGATCGAGAAATTCGACCGCCTGCCGGAGCCGAGCGCCGCGGGCGCCACCGCATTCGTTTCGATCATGGAAGGCTGCAGCAAGTACTGCACATTCTGCGTCGTGCCGTATACGCGCGGCGAGGAAATGAGTCGTCCATTCGGCCAGGTTGTCGCCGAAGTCGAGTCACTTGTCGCGCAGGGCGCGCGCGAGATCACATTGCTCGGACAGAATGTCAATGCGTTTCGTGGCCCGATGACCGACGGCACGATCTGCGACCTCGCGACGCTGATATGCCACATTGCGCGCATCGGGGACCTCGAGCGCATCCGTTTCACGACCTCGCACCCGGTGGAATTCACCGACGCGCTGGTCGAGGCCTATGCTGCGGTGCCGAAACTGGCGAATTACCTGCACCTGCCGGTGCAGAGCGGTTCCGACCGCATACTCGCGCTGATGAAGCGCGGTTACACCCGGCTCGAGTACAAGCAGAAGATCCGGCGGCTGCGGGCGGTGCGACCCGATATCAGCCTGTCGTCGGATTTCATCATCGGCTTTCCAGGTGAGACCGAAGCCGACTTTGCGCAGACCATGGACCTGATCGCCGAGCTCGGATTTGACCAGTCATTCAGCTTCATCTACAGCCGCAGGCCCGGCACTCCGGCGGCCGCGCTGCCTGACGAGGTGCCGCATCAGCTGAAGCAGGAACGGCTTGCACTGCTGCAGGCCCGCATCAATGAGCAGGCACGGCGGATCAGTGCGGGCATGGTCGGCAGCATCCAGCGCGTGCTGGTAGAGCGGCCGTCGAAGCGCGACCCCCGGCAGCTTGCGGGTCGTACCGAGAACATGCGCTGGGTCAATTTCGACGGACCCGCGCATTTCGTCAACCGGTTTGCGGGCGTCCGGATCACCGAGGCGATGCCGAATTCGCTGCGTGGCCGGCTGGTCGCTTGAGCAGCAATCCAGAATCGAGCGTTGATTTCGGCGCAGCGGACAATGCCCGGCTCGCTGCTCTGTGCGGCGCGTTCGACGAAAATCTGCACCAGCTCGAGAACCGGCTCGGCGTCGAGATCCGCCACCGCGCCGGGCGCTTCTCGGTGACCGGCGCAAATGCGGTGGCCGGCGCGGCCGTGCTGAGACTGCTCTACGAGCGCGCCGGCTCCAGTGCCGTGACTGCGGAAGACGTGCACCTTGCGATCCAGGAAACCGGCATGGGCGGAGAGACCGCCGATGACGCGCTCTCGGTGCAGACCCTGCGCGGCCGGATCCGCGGCCGCGGGCCGAACCAGCAGGAGTACCTGCGTCATATCCGCGCGCACGACCTGACATTCGGCATCGGGCCCGCCGGCACCGGCAAGACTTATCTGGCGGTCGCCTGCGCGGTCGAGGCCTTGCAGCGGGAATCAGTGCGCCGCATCGTCCTGGTGCGCCCGGCGGTCGAGGCCGGCGAGCGTCTGGGCTTCCTGCCGGGCGACATGTCGCAGAAGATCGACCCCTACCTGCGGCCGATGTACGACGCGCTCTACGAGATGATCGGTTTCGACCGTGTCGCGCGCCTGATCGAACGCAACATCATCGAGATCGCGCCGCTCGCTTTCATGCGTGGGCGCACTCTCAACGAGGCCTTTGTGATTCTCGACGAAGCCCAGAATACGACGGTCGAGCAGATCAAGATGTTCCTGACCCGGATCGGCTTTGGATCGCGCGCAGTCGTCACCGGCGATATCACCCAGACCGACCTGCCGGCTCACCGCCAGTCCGGACTGCGTCATGCGCTCGAGGTGCTGGCCGGCGTCGAGGGCATCGCTGTCACCCGCTTTTCGGCGCGCGACGTGGTGCGACATCCGCTGGTGCAGCGCATCGTCGAGGCCTATGAGCGTGAACCGGGCCGCGGGAGCGAGAAATGACGCTGGAAGTCATGCTGCGCTATCGCACGCGGCGGCCGTGGGCGCCCGGACCGGCGACACTTCGCGGCTGGGCACGGCTCGCCGCCGGCGCCCGGAGCGGCGAACTCGGAATCCGCGTGGTCGGCGCGGCCGAAAGCCGCGCGCTGAACCAGCGCTACCGGGGCAAACGGGCGCCGACCAACGTGCTGTCGTTTCCAATGCAGGTCGGGGCCGGGCGCTCGGCTGGAATCATCGGTGACATCGTGGTCTGTGCGCCGCTGGTCGCGCGCGAGGCGCGCGAGCAGGGCAAGGCATTGCGCGCGCACTGGGCGCACCTGGTGATTCACGGCACGCTGCACCTGCTCGGGTTCGACCACCAGGGCGCGCGCGACACGCGCCGGATGGAAGGACATGAGCGGCGGCTGCTTGCACGGCTGGGCTTCGGCGATCCGTACGGAGAATGATGCGATGACCGAGCGCAAGCCCGGCAGGAAATGGTTGCGACGCCTGATCAAGGAAGAGCCGGGTGATCGCGCCGAACTGATCGAACTGCTGCGCACGGTGGCGCGCCGCGGCGTGCTCGGACCGGACGCGCTGGCAATGATCGAGGGAGTGCTTGGCGTCGCCGACCTGCAGGTGCGCGACATCATGGTCCCGCGTTCGCAGATGGTCGTGCTCGAGCGCGATTCGACACCCGGTCAGTTGCTGCCGGTAATCATTGAATCGGGGCACTCGCGCTTCCCGGTGATCGGCGATGACCGCGACCAGGTGGTCGGAATACTGCTCGCGAAGGACCTGCTGCGCTATTACTCGGAGGGCGCGACCGGCAAGTTCGACATCCGCGAAGTGCTGCGACCGGCGGCATTCGTGCCCGAGAGCAAGCGGCTGAACGTGCTGCTGAAGGAATTCCGCGTGAGCCGGAAGCACATGGCGGTGGTCGTGGACGAGTACGGTGGAGTGTCCGGTCTGGTGACGATCGAGGACGTCATCGAGGAAATCGTTGGCGAGATTGCCGACGAGTACGACATCGATGAGGATCAGATGATCCGGCGCGAGGGCGATCGGCAGTTCGTGGTGCTGGCTCTGACGCGGATCCAGGAATTCAACGGGTACTTCTCGACCCGCTTCAGCGAGGAGGAGTACGACACGATCGGCGGCCTCGTGATGCACCAGTTCGGCCGCCTGCCGCGGCGCGGCGAATCGGTGACGATGGACAACCATGAGTTCAAGGTGCTGCGTGCCGATCGCCGCCGCATCGATCAGTTACGTGTGACCGCGCCCGCACCGGTGCCGGCGCGTGCCAGCGACGCCCGTGGATCCTGATGCGGTTGCTGCGCCACGGATCGTGGCTGGCCGCGCTCGCGGGGGCCGCGACCACGCTGGCATTCGCGCCCTGGGGCCTGGTGCCGCTCGTGATCCTTGGCCCTGCGCTCTTGTTCCTGTTGTGGGAAAACGCCAGCCCGCGGCAGGCAGCGATGCTGGGCTTCGTCTGGGGTTCCGCCCTGTTTCTCGCCGGCACCTGGTGGATATACACCGCGATCCATGACTTCGGCGGCGCCCCGGCATGGCTCGCGGCGCTGCTGCTCTTGGTTCCGATCGCGGTCATGGGTGCCTATTACGGGATCCTCGGCTGGTTTGCAAAGCGCTTCGATCGCGCGCCACGCCTCGCGCACTGGTTGTTGCTGCTGCCGGCGGGCTGGACCCTGATCGAGTGGCTGCGCGGCTGGCTTCTGTCGGGATTTCCCTGGCTTCAGCTCGGTTATGCGCACAGCGACAGCTTGCTTGCCGCGCTGGCGCCGGTTGGCGGGGTGCACCTGGTCACGCTCGCGGGCGCGGTCACCGCGGGCGCCTTGCCGCTGTTGCTGAGGGGCGGCTGGCGTGAGCGTGGTATTGCGGTTGCGGTTGTCATCGCGGTCTGGGGCGGCAGCTGGAGCCTCACCGGGCGGCAGTGGACAACACCCGCCGGCGCTGAAATCAGCGTTGCGCTGCTGCAGGGCGCGATCCCGCAGGACGAAAAGTGGCAGGCTGAAAATCGCACGGCGACGCTCGATCGTTTTCGCGCGTTGAATCGCCAGGCACTCGGCCAGCAGCTCATCGTGTGGCCGGAGTCCGCGCTGCCGATGCTTGCGCACGAGGCGGAAATCTACCTGGCGTCGATCCGGGCGGAGGCCCGCGCGCATGACTCCGATGTGCTGATCGGACTGCTCGAGTACGACTTTGACAGCGGCGAAATCAGGAACGGCCTGCTGGCAATGGGCGGGGCGGGCGACGCGTGGTACTACAAGCGCCGGCTGGTGCCATTCGGCGAATTCTTCCCGGTGCCGGACTTCGTGCGCCGCTGGATGCGCCTGATGAGCCTTCCCTATTACGACATGACGCCCGGCGGCGAGCACCAGGCCGCATTGCCGGCGGCGGGACAGAAGCTGGGCGCCACGATCTGCTACGAGGACGCCTATGGATCCGAGCAACTGGCAGTGCTCGGCGAGGCGACGCTCCTGGTCAATGTCACCAACAATGCCTGGTTCGGCGACTCGGCGGCGCCGCACCAGCAATTGCAGATGGCGCGCTTTCGCGCGCACGAGGCCGGGCGCAGCCTGGTCCGCGCGACCAGCAATGGCGTCACGGCCGTGATTGCAGCTGACGGGAAGATCGCCGCCGTGGCACCGCAATTCGTGCAGGCGGTGCTGAAGGCCCGCGTGCAGCCGATGACCGGGCTCACGCCCTACGCGCGGACCGGCAACTGGCCGGTGCTTTCCGCCTGCCTGCTGATGGTATTGATATGTATCGGGTATCCTTTCAGGCATGAAGGATCGCTACGAGCCCGCCGAGGTCGAGACCGCCGCCCAGCGTGACTGGGAGGCTGCCGGTGCCTTCAGCGCGCGCGAGGACGCTACACGGCCCAAGTATTACTGCCTGTGCATGTTCCCGTATCCGAGCGGGCGGCTGCACATGGGCCACGTTCGCAATTACACGATCGGCGACGTGCTCGCCCGCTACATGCGCATGCGCGGCTTCAACGTGCTGCAGCCGATGGGCTGGGATGCTTTCGGATTGCCGGCGGAAAATGCCGCGATCGAGAATGCGGTCCCGCCGGCGCGCTGGACGCGCGACAACATTGCCCACATGAAGCAGCAGCTGAAGTCGCTCGGCTTCGGCATCGACTGGTCGCGCGAGCTCGCGACCTGCGACGCGGACTACTATCGGTGGAACCAGTGGCTGTTCCTGCGCATGCTCGAGCGCGGGATCGCCTACAGGACGACCGGTGTCGTGAACTGGGATCCGGTCGACCAGACCGTGCTCGCGAATGAACAGGTCATCGACGGACGTGGCTGGCGTACCGGCGAGCTGGTCGAAAAGCGCGAGATCCCGATGTACTACCTCGGCATTACGCGCTATGCCGAAGAGCTGCTCGCAGGGCTCGACCGGCTTGGGGATTGGCCGGAGCGCGTGCGCGTCATGCAGGCGAACTGGATCGGGCGCAGCGCGGGCGTCAACCTGTCGTTTCCCTGGCGGATCGACGGCGACAGCGGTGAGCTGCGGGTATTCACGACCCGCGCCGATACCATCATGGGTGTCAGCTTCGTGGCAGTCGCCGCCGAGCATCCGCTGGCGACGCTGGCGGCCGCGCGCAATCCCAAAGTCCGCGCATTCGTCGACGAATGCCGCCGCGTCAGCTTCATGGAGGCCGACATCGCGACTATGGACAAGCAGGGCGTCGCGACCGGCCTGCAGGTGACGCACCCGTTGACCGGCGCCGCGATCGACGTGTGGGTCGGCAATTACGTGCTGATGGCCTATGGCGAGGGCGCGGTGATGGGCGTCCCGGGCCACGACGAGCGCGATTTCGCCCTCGCGAAAAAATACGGGCTGCCGATCCTTCCGGTGATCGACGTCGAGGGGCAGCACTATTCGACCGAGGCCTGGCAGCCCTGGTATTCGAATGAGGGCCGCTGTGTCAATTCCGGCGCCTATGACGGGCTCGATTACCGGGCGGCGGTCGACGCCATCGCGCGCGATCTCGAGGCCCGTGGTCTCGGCCGCAAGCAGGTCGCATGGCGCCTGCGCGACTGGGGCATCTCGCGGCAGCGCTACTGGGGCTGCCCGATTCCGATCGTCCATTGCGCGAACTGCGGCGACGTGCCGGTGCCGGACGATCGGCTTCCGGTGCTGCTGCCCGAGGACCTGGTGCCGGACGGCACCGGCAATCCGCTTGCGAAGACGCCGTCATTTTACCAATGCCGCTGCCCGGCATGCGGATCGCCGGCACGGCGCGAGACCGACACGATGGATACCTTCGTGGATTCATCATGGTACTTCTTCCGATTTGCGAGTGCCGGCAATGCGCGCGCGATGGTGGACGAGCGCGCCGCATACTGGCTGCCGGTGGACCAGTACGTCGGCGGGATCGAGCACGCCATCCTGCACCTGCTGTATTCCCGGTTCTGGACCCGCGTGATGCGCGATTGCGGCCTGACCCGGCTCGACGAGCCATTCACTCGCCTGCTGACCCAGGGCATGGTGCTCAACGAGATATGGTTCCGCAGGCCCGCAACGGGCCGCATCGTCTACTACAGCCCCGCTGAAGTCGAAGCGCGGGCCGACGGCGGGCGCAGGACCGGGGTGCTGAAAGCCGACGGCCGGACGGTCGAGTATGGCGGCATCGGCACGATGTCGAAATCGCGCCGGAATGGCGTGGATCCGCAGCAGCTCGTCGATCGCTATGGTGCGGATACGGCGCGGCTTTTCGTGATGTTTGCGGCGCCGCCCGAGCACACGCTCGAGTGGTCCGACGAAGGCGTCGAGGGCGCCTTCCGGTTCATGAAGCGGCTGTGGAGGATCGTTCATGCGCATGTGCAGGGAGGTTCTGCCGGGGCGCCCGTCGTGGCAGCGCTCGATCCTGCGCAATGCGAATTGCGGCGCCAGGTGCACCAGACGGTTGCCAAGGTCGGCGACGACATCGGCAGGCGCCGGACCTTCAATACGGCGATCGCCGCGGTCATGGAGCTCCTGAACGCACTGCAGCGGTTCAGCGACGGCTCGGCGCAGGGCCGCGCGGTGATGCAGGAAGCGCTCGATCTCGTGGTGCTGATGCTGGCGCCGATTGTGCCGCATGCTGCGCATGCGCTGTGGTGCGCGCTCGGACATGCGACCGCGGTCGTTGACGAAGCCTGGCCCGAGCCCGACGGTCGCGCATTGGCAATGGACACGGTGGAAATCGTGGTGCAGGTCAATGGCAGGCTGCGCGCGCGCATCCCGATGCCCGCAGGCGCGGACGAAGCGACGGCGCGCGCGGCGGCGCTGGCGGATCCCGGCGTCGCGCGCTTTGTCGCGGGACAGACGGTGCGTAGACTGGTCTACGTGCCAGGCAAGCTCGTCAATGTGGTGACATGATGCGGCAGTTGCTGCAGTATTGCGTGATCGGTTTCGTGACGCTGGCATCTGGTTGCGGCTTCCAGCTGCGCGGCCAGGCGCCGCTGCCGGCCGTGTTCAGAACGCCTTACCTCGAGAGCAGCGATCGGTACACCCCGCTCTATGCGGCACTCGAGACTCGCCTGCGCGCCGCGGGCGCAAGGCTGGTTGCGGACAAGGCGACCGCCAGCGCGGTGATCCATCTGGAAGAGGACGAGACCGGGCGCGCACTCCTGTCGGTGTCGGCGCGCAACACGCCTGGAGAATTCGAGGTCTACTACACGGCTGGATATTCGGTCAGTGCCGGCGGCAGCGAGCTGCTCGCGCGCCAGCAGGTGACGCTGACGCGGGATTTCGGCTATGACGAGACGGCGGTGCTCGCCAAGGAACACGAGGAACAATCGTTGCGGGCGGCGCTCGCCGACGAGCTGGCCGGCATGATATTGCGGCGCCTGGCGGCGCTGTGAATTTTTCGGTATTCGATGTCTTCAAGGTCGGGGTCGGCCCCTCGTCGTCGCACACGATGGGTCCGATGCTGGCATCCCGCATGTTTGTGCAGGACCTGGCCGCGCGCGAACTGCTCGGCAGGACGGCCGAGGTCTATGTGCAGCTTTACGGCTCGCTGGCGCTGACGGGTCTCGGGCACTGCACCGACCGTGCCGTGCTGCTGGGCCTGGAAGGAAACGACCCGGCCGGCCTCGATCCGGCGGTCATGGAACCGACATTGGCGCGCATTCGCGGCAGCGGCCGGCTGCGGTTGCTGGGCCGGCACGAAATCGTCTTCGACGAGCCCATGAATCTCCTGTTCCTGCGCGACCAGCTGCTGCCGGGCCACTCGAATGGCATGCGATTCACGGCCCGCGATGCCGATGGCGGCACGCTACTCGCCGAAGAAATGTATTCGGTGGGCGGCGGAGCCGTGGAGCGGGCCGGAAGCCCTCCGGGCGAAGCGGTGGCGGATGCCGCCGCTGTGCCCCTGCCATTCAGGGACGCAGAAGAATTGCTGCAGCGTTGCCGCGAAGCGCGACTGACAATCGACGGACTGATGCTCGAGAACGAGTGCGCGCTGCGGGCGCCTGCGGAAATTGAAGCCGGCCTCGAGCGGATCTGGAATGTCATGCAGGCCTGTGTACAACGCGGCTTTGCCGCCGAAGGGGTGTTGCCGGGCGTCCTGAAGCTGCCGCGCCGCGCGCCGCGGCTGCAGCGCATGCTGCTGGCCGAGGCGCCTGCTGGGCTCGTAGACGCGATGGAATGGGTCAATGCCTGGGCGCTGGCGGTCAATGAAGAAAATGCGGCGGGCGGGCAGGTGGTGACGGCGCCGACCAATGGCGCGGCAGGCATCGTGCCGGCAGTGCTGCATTACTACGCGAAGCTGTGTCGCGGCAGCGAGGGCGCAGGCGTGCACCGGTTCCTGCTGGCGGCGGGCGCGATCGGGTTGTTGTACAAGCGCAATGCCTCGATATCCGGCGCTGAAATGGGCTGCCAGGGCGAAGTCGGCGTGGCCTGCTCCATGGCGGCGGGCGGCCTGGTCGCGGCGCTGGGCGGCTCGAACGAGCAGGTCGAGAACGCCGCCGAAATCGGCATGGAGCACAATCTGGGCCTGACCTGCGACCCGATCGCAGGGCTGGTGCAGATACCCTGCATCGAAAGAAACGCGATGGGCGCCGTCAAGGCCATCAATGCCGCGCGCCTGGCGCTGCGCGGCGACGGGACTCACAAGGTCTCGTTGGATCAGGTCATCGCGACGATGCGCCAGACCGGGCGCGACATGTCTTCGATCTACAAGGAAACATCGGAGGGAGGGCTAGCGGTCAACGTGCCGGAATGCTGAGCCCGCACGGAGCGCGCGGCACCGGCGTGCCTCAGTCTGCGAATCGATCCGTTGCGCGCACCAGCCCGTCGGTGATGCCGGACTCCAGGGCGGAATGCCCGGCATCGGCCACGATGCGGAAATCCGCCTCCGGCCAGGCTCGATGCAGTTCCCAGGCCGTCGTCATCGGGCACACGACGTCATAACGGCCCTGAACGATCGCCGCCGGGATGTGGCGGATCCGCGCCACGCCGTCCAGCAGCTGATTCTCGCCGCGCAGGAACCCGCCATTCACGAAGTAGTGGCATTCGATGCGGGCGACCGCAAGCGCGAATTCGTCCTCGCCCCACTTGCGGATATTGTCGTCATCGGTCAGGAGGTAACTGGTCGACCCTTCCCAGACCGCCCAGGCGCGTGCGGCGGCGATGGCGGAGGCGCGGTCCGTCCCGGTCAGGCGGCGGTGATACGCGTGCATCAGATCGCCGCGCTCGGCCACGGGGATCGGCGCCAGATAGGATTCCCAGCGATCCGGGAACATCGCACTGGCGCCCTGCTGGTAGAACCAGTCAAGTTCGCTCTTGCGCAGCAGGAAAATGCCTCGCAGAACGAGTCCCGTGACGCGATCGGGATCGGATTGCGCGTAGGCGAGTGCGAGTGTCGAGCCCCACGATCCGCCGAATACCAGCCAGCGCGCGATCCCGAGGTGTTCGCGCAGCTTCTCGATGTCGGCCACCAGGTCCCAGGTGGTGTTGTGCTCGAGAGCCGCATGCGGGCGGCTGCGGCCGCAGCCGCGCTGGTCGAACAGAACGATGCGATAGCGGGCGGGGTCGAAGAACCGCCGCGCACGCGCATCGCAGCCCGCACCGGGACCGCCGTGCAGGAATACCGCCGGCTTGCCCGCCGGATTGCCACATTCTTCCCAGTAGATCTCGTGGCCGTTGCCGACCGCCAGCTGACCCTGGCGCCCTGGTTCGACGGATGGATAGAGCCCACGTCTCGTGCTGCTGTCGTTCAGAATTCCTGTTCCTCGCTGATCATGTTCTGGCAACTGACGGCGAATCCCGCAATCGCGAGCAGCATTTTCGGCGTCATGTGACACTCACTATTACCCGCATTGCCAGAGAAATCAACGAGATGCTGCGGAATCCCGGCGCTTGCCCCGGGCGATGTGCTATTGCCGCCGGCCGGGCCCGCACCGACAATCGCTGCGATGCGCATTTCGACGGACCGACTCGCCGGCACACTCGAGAAAAAACTGCCACCCACCTGGCTGGTGATCGGCGACGAGCCGCTGCTGGTCGGAGAGGCCGCCGACGCCATCCGCATGCGCGCGCGCGTCGAGGGCTACGCGGGCCGTGAATTGTTCTTTGTCGAGCGCAGCTTTGACTGGTCTGCGCTGCTTGCCGCAACTCAGTCACTGTCGCTGTTTTCGGAACGGCGCATCATCGAACTCAGGATGCCAAGTCCACGCCCGGGGAAGGATGGCGCTGCGGTGCTCGCGCAGCTGGCTTCCAATCCCGCGCCGGACACGCTGGTACTGGTCGTGAGCGGGCGGCCGGAGCGGGATACCTGGAGCGCGGCCTGGTTCAGGGCTTTCGAGAAGAATGGCGTGGTCGTGCAGGCATGGCCGGTGGAAATCGGGCGGCTTCCGCAGTGGATCGTCTCCCGGGCCGGACGGCACGGCATTGCGATCGATCCCGAAGGCGCGCGACTGCTCGCAGAGCGGGTCGAGGGTAATCTGCTGGCGGCGCACCAGGAAATAGAGAAGCTGGCATTGCTGCACGCAGGCGGGACCGTTGGCGTCGCTGAGGTGCTGGCGGCGGTTGCAGACAGCGCGCGCTACGACGTCTACCAGCTCGGCGAGGCAGCGCTCGAAGGCGATGCGGCGAGAGGCCTCCGCATTCTCGAAGGCCTGCGTGCCGAGGGCGCCGAACCCGCGCTCGTGCTGTGGGCGCTGTGCCGCGAACTGCGCGCCCTTGCCGAGGCGCGCCGCAATCCCGGCATGGCAGCGGGCCATGGCCGCCAGGCCGGACGCCGCGCGGAACTGCTGACTCGCGCTCTGCGTCGCACTGCGGGATTGCCATTAGCGCCGCACTTCATCGATGCGGGGCGCGTCGATCGCCAGATCAAGGGGCTTGGCCGGGGCGACCCCTGGACCGGGCTGACTGACCTGGTCGCCGCAATTTCTGGTGTCGGACTTCCCGAAGCACCGGTCGCCTGAGCTTCGATGCGGCCGATCGGGGTATTCGGCGGGATGTTCGATCCGATTCATTACGGGCACCTGCGCACCGCGCACGAACTTTTCGAACTGCTGGACCTCGAGGCGATCGCCTTCGTGCCGGCCGGCGATCCGCCGCACCGCCCCCGGCCGCTCGCGGACGGCGCGACGCGCCGGGCGATGGTCCACGCTGCGATCCGGAGCGACCGGCGATTCCTGGTGGATGATCGTGAATTGCGGCGCGCGGGGCTTTCATACACCGTGCTGACGCTCGAGGAGATTCGCGCCGAGCGGGGCCGACAGCCCATCGCGCTGATCATGGGCATGGACGCATTTGCCGGTCTGGGCGGCTGGCATCGCGCCGCGGAGCTGATCGGCCTCGCGCACATCATCGTTGCGGTGCGGCCGGGAGCGGAGCCTCCGCGCGATGGTCTGGCGGCGGAACTGCTGCGCGATCGCGCTTGCGATGATGCGCGCCGGCTGTCCGGGGTCCGGGCCGGACTCGTTTATGTCAACATCGGAACGCAGCTCGATGTGTCTTCAAGCGCGGTGCGCGATGTGGTCGCCGCGGGCCGTGATCCGCGCTACTTGATGCCCGAGGCTGTGCGTAGGATCATCATCGCCAGGGGCAGCTATGCCCCGGCCAGGTGAAACCGAGGAATGATCGAAAAGAGGACGAAGATCAGACGCCGCAGATCCGTTACTGTTGCGAACAAGACCAGGAAGCAACCTGGCGCGCTGACCAGGATTGCCATCGCCGCGCTCGAGGACATGAAAGCCGTCAATGTCAAGGTCCTTGATGTTCGCAAGCTGACCGATGTCACCGACACGATGATCGTCGCAACCGGCACCTCCGACCGCCATGTCAAGTCGATCGCCGGTCGCCTGGTCGAGCGCTGCCAGCAGGCGGGCCATCGTCCCTATGGTGTCGAGGGCGATCGCGAGGGCGAATGGGTGCTGGTGGACCTGCAGGACCTGATCGTGCACGTGATGCTGCCACGGATCCGCGAGTTCTACGGGCTCGAAAAGCTGTGGGACCTGCGTCCCGCGCTGCGCGCGCCGAGTCTCGCCTGAGCGTCGCCGATGCGCGCCCGGCTGATCGCGGCCGGCACCCGGCTGCCGGACTGGCTCAACGAGGGGTTCGCCGGCTACGCCAGGCGCTTCGCCGGATTCCGCCTCGAGCTCGTTGAAATCCCGGTACCGCGGCGCGCTGGCGACCGCGATATCGCGCGGGCCCGCGCCGGCGAGGGACGGCGCATGCAGGCCGCAATCGGCCCGCGCGATTACGTGGTGGCGCTCGACGTGAATGGCCGCGCGATGACCACTGCCGAACTGGCACGCTGGCTCGAGGGCCGACTCGCGGGTGGCCGCGACCTGGCGTTCCTGATCGGCGGTCCCGACGGACTGGCGCCGGAACTGCTGGAACGAGCCGACATGAAATGGTCGCTTTCGCCGTTGACCTGGCCGCATGGTCTGGCCCGGGTCATGGTTGCCGAACAGCTATACCGCGCCCACAGCATCCTGCAGGGCCAACCCTACCATCGCGGCTGAGCGGTCCGCGGCTGCGGGCAGACTCCACCCGGCCCGGCCGGCGAAGGGGGTATGCTGATAAATTTTCCGGGCCCCCGATGCCATACGAACGTATCCGACTCGCCTCCGCATCGCCGCGACGGAGCCAGCTGCTCCGCCAGATCGGCGTGGCGCACGATGTCTGTCCGGTGGATCTGGATGAATCCCGGCGCAGGGGCGAATCGCCAAGGGACTATGTGCTGCGCCTGGCGCGTGCCAAGGCATCGGCCGCGCCCGCAGAGGGCGCTGGCATGCCCGTGCTCGCGGCCGACACGACGGTCGCCATCGGGCAGGAAATCTTTGGCAAGCCACGGGATCGGGATGACGGGATCCGCATGCTCGCCGCGCTCGCCGGCAGGAGCCACGAGGTGCTGACGGCAGTAGCGCTCGCGAGCGATGGGCGCCTGGAAACCGTGATCAGCGAGACGCGCGTGACATTTCGCGCGATCTCCGCGGCCGAGTGCCTGGACTACTGGGCGAGCGGCGAGCCAGAGGACAAGGCGGGCGCGTACGCGATCCAGGGCTTCGGCGCGGTTTTCATCGCCGGGCTCGAAGGGAGCCACTCGGGCGTGATGGGTCTGCCGCTGTGCGAGACGGCGGCACTGCTGGACGCCGCCGGCGTGCGTCGCTGGCAGGTTCTGGCATGAGCGTCGAAATCCTGGTCAACGTGACGCCACGCGAAAGCCGTGCCGCCGTGGTGGAGCATGGTATCGCCCAGGAACTCTACGTCGAACGCGTCAACCGGCGCGGCCTCGCCGGCAACATCTACAAGGGCCGTGCTTCGCGCGTGCTGCCAGGCATGCAGGCGGCATTCATCGAAATCGGACTCGATCGCGCGGCGTTTCTTCATGCCTCGGACATCGTGCCGCCCGGGCTCGAGGCCGGGGTAGAGACACAGGCCTTCGAGAATATCCGCGATCTCGTCAATGAAGGCGACGCCATTCTGGTCCAGGTCCTCAAGGACCCGCTTGGCACCAAGGGCGCCCGGCTGTCGACCTACGTGACGTTGCCGTCGCGATTCCTCGTATTCATGCCGCAGGGCCGGGGTGTTGGCGTTTCGGCCCGGATAGAAAATGAAGACGAGCGCCTGCGACTGCGGGAGACGGTCCGGGACTTCAGCGGCGGGCGCGGCGGCTGGATCGTGCGGACCGTGGCCGAGGGGGCGCAGATCGAGACACTGCGCGCCGACATGATGTTTCTCGAACGACTTTGGCAGGTCATCCGCGAGCGTGCCGAGCGTGCCGCTGCGGAGGAGATCGTCCACGAGGATCTCGCCCTGCCATTGCGCGTGCTGCGCGACCTCTTGGGCGAGCAGGTCGGCCGCGTGCTGGTGGACACTCCCGCCGCGCACGCCCAGATGACTGCATTTGCCAGGACCTTCATGCCGGTGCTCGCCGGACGCATCGAGATCTACGATGGCAGCCGGCCGATCTTCGACCTGTATGGCGTCGAGGACGAATTAGAGCGCGCGCTGAACCGCAAAGTGGCGTTGAAGTCGGGTGGCTACCTGATGTTCGACCAGACCGAGGCGCTGACGACGATCGACGTCAATACCGGGGCATTCGTGGGCCACCGCAATCTCGAAGACACGATCTACCGCACCAATCTCGAAGCCGCTGTGGCAATTGCGCGCCAGCTCCGGCTGCGCAATCTCGGCGGCATCATCATCGTGGACTTCATCGACATGCAGGATGCCGGCCACCGCCAGCTGGTGCTGCAGGCGCTCGAGCAGGCGCTTGCGGGGGACCACGTCCGGACCCGCCTGTCGGCGGTGTCTGCGCTCGGTCTCGTTGAAATGACGCGCAAGCGCACCCGCGAGAGTCTGGAACACCAGCTGTGCAGACCTTGTCCAAGCTGCGATGCCCGCGGATTCGTGAAGACGGCCGAGACGGTCGCCTACCAGATATTCCGCGAGGTGCTGCGCCAGGCGCGGCAGTTCGATTTCAAGGAAATGCTCGTGCTGGCGCACCAAGATGTCATCGAATTGTTGCTCGACGAGGAATCCGCCGCGCTGGGCGAGCTCGAACTCTCGATCGGCAAGCCGATCCGGCTGCAGGCCGAAGAGCTGTATGTCGCGGAGCAATTTGACGTCGTGCTGGTATAGAAAGTGGCAGGTCCAGACTTCATCGGCAGGATGGCACAGGGACTGAGGCGGCTGTGGCGCTGGGTAGCAGGAACGGCTGCTGCGCTCGCCCTGCTCGCGGCGCTCGGCGTCGGCGCATTCCGCCTGGCGATCGAACTGCTGCCCGGCTACCAGCAGCAGATTGCCGACCAGATCCGCGGGGCGACCGGGCTCAGACTGGAATTCGATTCGCTGAATGCACGCATTGGCCGCTATGGACCCGAAGTCAACTTCAATGGCGCGCGCGTGCTGCCGGCCAGCGGTGACCAGCCGCTGGTCAGCGCCGAGTCGGGCCGTGTAAGTCTCGCGATCGGCCGCTCGCTGTGGTACCGGCGCATCGAAGTCGGCAGGGTCGTACTGGTCCGGCCGCGACTGCACTTCGTGATCCACACTGACGGCAGCATCGAACTGATCGGCCAGGCTGCGATCGAACCGAAGCCCGGCGCCGAGCGCGAGCCGATGACGCTCGCGCGCCTGCCGCGCGGCCTGTTCGCGGTTCGCGACGCGACGCTCGACGTGCTCGATCTGCGCGCCAGCCAGGGGCGCTTCGAGTTGACCGGCGCGGACCTGGAGTTCGAGCGTACTGGACGGCATCTCGCCCTGGTCGGGCAGGTCGAGTTGCCGGAGCACCTCGGCTCGGCCCTTGAATTCAACGCCGACCTGGACGGGGATCTGGAGGAAACAGATTCGATCGATTGGCGTGCGAGGATTGATGCGAAGGACCTGTATTTCGAGCAGTGGGCGGCGCTCCTGCCCGACAGTTTTGTCGTGCCCGCCGCCGGCCATGGCTCCCTGCGCGTGTCGGCGCGCGGCGTCGGACGCGGATTTTCAAGCCTGCGATTGCGTGCCGAGCTCAGCGATCTGCGCCTGCCGGGCGACGGGGCTGAATTCAGGCGCGTGGCCGGTGAGATTCGCCTGCTTCGCGAAACAGACGGCTTCTCCGTCGAAGGCGCGGGCCTCGAGTTGTCACGCGAGGGTGCGCCGTGGCGGCCGGCCAGGGTTTCCGGGACCCTGAAGCGGCATGACGGGCGCGTCATTTCGATCGCGGCGCGCGCGGACTATCTGCGGATCGAGAATCTCGCAGCACTTTCGTCGCTGCTTCCGGCAGGGCCGCTGCGCGAGAAACTGGAGGCGCTGGCGCCGCGCGGCGAGCTGTTCGGTCTTGATGCCACCGTGACCAGTCTCGGCGAGGGCCGGCTGCCGGATATCAACGGCCGGGTCCGGTTTTCGGACATCGGAATCGAGGCCTACGGCAAAGCGCCGGGACTTCAGGGCCTCGACGGCGCGATCGAGGGCCACGGAGCCGGCGGCGTCGTGCAGCTGGCAACGCGCGACGCAGAGATCCGCTGGCCTCTGCAATGGCGCGCGATCGCAGAACTGCCGCGGGCCGACGGCAGGATCGAATGGAGCCGCTTTAACGACGGCGCCCGGCTCTGGATCGATGATGCCGTCATCGACAGCGGTCACGGCATCGCGCGCGGCAAAATTCGCCTGGCATTCCAGCCTGGCCAGCTGCCGCTGATGGACCTGAGCGCGAATGTCGAGGATTTCGACGCGACCCAGGTCTGGCGCTATCTGCCGATCGCCCAGCTGAAGCCGCGGTCGCTGGGCTGGCTGGATGCCGCATTCCGCGCTGGCCGCCTCGTGGAAGGCTCGGTTACGCAAACCGGCCCGACCCGCGGCTTTCCGTACCGCGAGGGTCAGGGCAGCTTCCATGCCGAGGGGCGCGCGAAGGGATTGACGCTTTTCCATGCGCCGGGCTGGCCGGAAATCCGCGGACTCGATGTCGAACTCGCCTTCGACGGTCCGGCGATGCACGCGGTCGCAAGCAGCGGCTCGATGGCAGGCATGACGATCGCCAAGGCCGAGGCCAGCAGTGCGGATTATCGCGATGCGATCCTGGCGGTGAACGCGACTGTGCGCGGTGACGCGGGTCGCGCAATCCGCTTGCTGCAGGCCAGTCCGCTCGCACCAGTGCTTGGGGCGGGTTTCGGGGATCTGACCGGTTCCGGACCGCTGTCCAGCGAACTTGCGATGTATCTGCCGTTGAAAGAACTGGATCGGCGGGTCGTAACGGTGATGACCACGCTCGATGGCGTCAAGCTGCAGCATCGACAGCAGCCGGTCGAGGCCAGCGAACTGAAAGGCGTCCTGTGGGTGCGCAACCGGGAGATCGATGCGCCGGCGCTGACCGGGCAGCTGCTGGGCGGACCGCTGCAGGTCTCCATCAGGACGTCTGCGCAGGAGAATGGCGATCTCAGCACCCAGGTCAATGCGCAGGGCAGGGTAGCGGCCGGACCGCTCAGGCCGGTCGCGCGCCTGCCGGTCAATGCAGGATTGTCCGGATCGGTGGACTGGCGCGGGTTTCTGACGGTTCTGCGCAGCGCCGACACGGCGGTTCCGGCGCGCGGCACGCTCCGTCTCAGCAGCGACCTGCGCGGCCTTGCGTCGAAACTGCCGGCGCCATTTTCGAAATCGGCCGATGCGGCGCGCCCGCTGACGATCACCGCGATTTTCGGCGCTGCTGACGGGCTGCGGATCCAGGCGCAATTCGGGCGCGACGTGCATGCGCTGCTGCAGTGGCGGGCCAGACCGGAGGATCCTCCGATCGAGCGCGGCATCCTCTCATTCGGCAGCAGTGCGCCGACGGCACTGCCGCGTTCCGCGGGTCTGTGGCTGGCGGGCCGGCTCGAGTCGGCAAGCATCTCGGATCTGCTCGCACTGAAATGGGACCAGCCGCGCGGGCGTCCGCTGAATGAATGGCTTGGCGGGGCCGACCTCTCGATCCAGCGCCTCGAAGTGCTGGGTTTCGAGTTCGCCAATGCGAATGGGCGCATGCGACCCGGCAATCGCGCATGGGAAATCGATGTGAATTCGGAAAGCGCGAGTGGTCACCTTACGGTGCCGCACACATTTCCGGGCGAAGTGCCGATGGTCCTGAATTTCGATCGCCTGCATTTCGGCGAACCGGTACGGGGCGGCGGGAGCGAGCCGGATCCGCGCCAGCTGCCGGCGATCCGCGTCGATATCCGCGATCTGCTGTTCGATGGCCGCCAGTACGGCCATTTGCAAGCCGAGCTGGCGCGCGGCACTGCCGGCATGACGCTCAACCAGTTCACGATCCAGCATGTGGCATTTACCGCCAAGGGGCGCGGCAGCTGGCTGGTGCGCGATTCCGGCGCCGAGTGCCGGCTCGAATTCGAGGCGGACAGCAGCAATGTGCTCGCATTCATGAATGCGATGCAGCTTGGCTCGCTGATCAGCGGACGTCATGGCCGCATCTCGGCGAATCTGAGCTGGCCGGGTCCGCCGGAAGCGAGTGCGATCGGGCGGCTCTCCGGCAGGCTCGAGATGGCGGCGGAGGACGGCCACCTGACCTCGGTCGAGCCTGGCGCCGGCCGGGTCTTCGGCCTGATGAGTCTTGCGCACCTGCCACGCCGGCTGGCGCTTGATTTCGGCGACCTGACCGGCGAGGGCCTGTCTTTCGACACCCTGCGCGGGACATTTCAGCTGACCAATGGCGAGGCCTACACCGACAATCTGACGCTGCGCGGCTCGGCTGCGGAAATCGGTCTGGCAGGTCGCACCAATCTCCACGAGGGGACCTACGACCAGACCGCGGTCGTCACCGGCCAGCTCGGCGCGTCGCTGGGAGTGGCGGGCGCGCTGGCCGGCGGCCCCGCGATCGGCGCCGCACTGCTGCTGTTCTCCCGGATCTTCAAGGAGCCGCTCGCAGGCGCCACCCGGGGTTACTATCGCATCACCGGCAGCTGGGACGATCCGCAGGTGCGACGAATCGACGCGCGCGAGATGAAAGATACACAGCAGGTCGCCGCGCCGCCGCGCGCAGGCGATTCGGGCAGCGCGCAGGAAGCGCCATGATCCAGCCTGTCGTTGCCGCGCTGCAGATGACTTCGGTCGCGGATGTCGGCAGAAACCTCGACACCGCGCGGCGCTTGCTGGAGAAGGCCCGCGCCGGCGGCGCCTGCCTGGCGGTGCTGCCCGAGAATTTCTCCTTCATGGGACGCAACGAGGCGGAGCGGCGCGAAGTCGTTGAGAGCGACGGCGACGGCCCGGTGCAGCGGACTGTCGCGGCCGCTGCGCGCGAACTCGGGATCTGGATCGTTGCTGGCACGCAGCCGATCGCCGTCCCCGGCGAGGCGCGCCCTGCGAATGCCTGCATCGTCTACGATGCCGGCGGCCGCCGCGTCGCGCGCTACGACAAGATCCACCTGTTCGACGTCGACCTGCCGGATGGCCGGGAGGGTTATCGGGAATCGAAGAATGCGGTTCCGGGCGCGCAATGCGTGATGGTTGACACGCCGGCGGGCCGGCTTGGTCTAAGCGTGTGCTACGATCTGCGGTTTCCGGAGTTGTACCGCCGTCTGGTCTCCGAGGGAGCAGAGATCTTCAGCGTGCCATCCGCATTCACCGGTCCGACCGGCCGCTCACATTGGGAAATCCTGCTGCGCGCCCGGGCGATCGAAGATCTTTCGTTCGTGATCGCCGCAGCGCAGACCGGGATCCACGACAATGGCCGCGAAACCTATGGTGACAGCCTGATCGCCGATTACTGGGGCCGCGTGCTGCAGCGCCTGCCGCGCGGCAGCGGCGTCGTGCTCGCAGCGCTTGACCGCGAGCACCAGGCGGCGACGCGCGCGGGCTTTCCGGTGCTCGACCACCGGGTGCTCGGATGAGCGCGCATGCGCTCGAACGCGCGCGCGAACTGATCCTCGCGCCGTCGGGTCTCGACGAGGGCCGTCTCGAACAGGCCCTCGGATCGCTGCTCGGCGCGGCGGTCGACTCAGGCGATCTCTATTTCCAGCTTGCGCGCGAGGAGCACTGGGCGCTCGAGGACGGCATCGTCAAGGAAGGCAGCTACGGTATCGAACAGGGCGTCGGCGTGCGCGCAATGGCCGGAGAGCGCACCGGCTTTGCCTACTCCGATGAAGTCATGCCGGCCTCCCTGCTGGAAGCCGCGCGCGCTGCGCGAGCAATCGCCCGTGCGGGTGGCGGCGGCCGGGTGCAGGCCTGGAAGTCCTGCGCGTCGCACCGGCTCTATCTGCCGGATGACCCGATCGCCTCTCTGGCAGACGGCGACAAGGTCGCGCTGCTGACGCAGCTCGACCGCAATGCCCGCGCGCTGGATCCCCGAGTGAGGCAGGTCGTCGCCAGTCTTGCCGCCGTTCACGAGGTCATACTCGTGGCCGCAAGCGATGGCACGCTGGCCGCCGATGTGCGACCGCTGGTGCGAATGAATGTCTCGGTCATCGTCGAGCAGGGTGGACGCCGCGAGCAGGGCTACGCGGGCAGCGGCGGGCGTTATTCGCTCGAGGATTTCGTCGCAGGCGATCGTCCCATGCAGCTCGCCCGCGAGGCCGTGCGGCAGGCGACAGTCAATCTCGATGCGGTGCCCGCGCCGGCCGGCACGATGACCGTCGTGCTCGGCCCGGGCTGGCCCGGCGTGCTGCTGCACGAGGCGATCGGTCATGGGCTCGAGGGCGATTTCAACCGCCGCGGCACTTCGGCGTTTTCGGGCCGCATCGGCGAACAGGTGGCATCGCCGCTGTGCACGGTCGTCGATGACGGCACGCTGCCCGGCAGGCGCGGCTCGCTGAATATCGACGATGAGGGGACGGCCACGGCCTGCACGACGCTGATAGAGAATGGCGTGCTGAAGGGCTACCTGCAGGACAAACTCAATGCACGGCTGATGGGCACGAAACCGACCGGCAACGGCCGGCGTGAGTCATTCGCCCACGTGACGCTGCCGCGCATGACGAACACCTACATGCTGCCAGGACCGCACAATCCGCAGGAAATAATCCGCTCGGTGCAGCGCGGCCTGTATGCGGTCAATTTCGGCGGCGGCCAGGTCGACATCACGTCTGGAAAATTCGTGTTTTCGGCAAGTGAGGCCTACCTGATCGAGGACGGCCGGATTGCCGCGCCGGTCAAGGGCGCGACATTGATCGGCAACGGGCCGGATGTCCTGACCCGTGTCAGCATGGTGGGCAATGACCTCGCGCTCGACGATGGTATCGGCAGTTGCGGCAAGGACGGCCAGACCGTGCCGGTCGGTGTCGGCCAGCCCACGCTGCGGATCGATGGGCTGACTGTCGGCGGTACCGCCTGAAGGAGGCGCTGATGCGCCTGTCGCGTCTGGCCTACGAAGCACTGCCCTATGCCTACATGCTGATCGGCATCGGCGCCTGCGCCGGCTCGTTCCTGCGGCGCACCGAAGGCTGGGCCGACCTGGTGGCCGCATTTGGCCTGCTGGTGCTGGTCGCCGGGCTGGTACTCGCGCTGCGACGCCGTGATTACCGCATTCAGGCGCGCCGTTACGGCGCCGCATTCGAAGACGACGACTGATCAGCCCGCAACGGCGCCGGCGTGGCGTCTCATCATGGCCGCAGCACGATCACACTCCCGGCGCGTGGCGCATACCTGGGTCAGATGGCCGAGCTTGCGGCCCGGTCGCGGGGATTTTCCGTAATCGTGCCAGTGCATGCCGGGCAGGCTCAGCAGGGTCGGTGCCGGCGGCAGCCTGCCGATCAGATTCCGCATGACCGCATGACCGCGCGGGCGCGTGCTGCCGAGCGGCAGGCCGGCGACTGCGCGGACGTGATTCTCGAACTGGCTGGTTTCCGCGCCTTCGATGGTCCAGTGCCCGGAGTTGTGAACTCGGGGCGCCATCTCGTTCGCGATCAGCCGCCCGCGCTCGACGAAGAATTCGACGCATATGACGCCGACGTAATTCAGCGTCTGCAGCAGCCGGCGCAGATGGCGCTCCGCGCTCTGCTGCAATGGCGCGTTGCGAAATGGCGCGCGGGTCTCGGCCAGGATGCCGTGCTCGTGCACATTTTCCGCCAGCGGGTAGAAGACAATGCGCCCGGCGTGATCGCGCGCTGCGATCAGCGAGACCTCGCGCGTGAAGGACACGAAGCGTTCGTACACCAGGGCCTGGCAACCGAGGCGCTTCCAGGCCATTGCGGCGTCGCCGGGCCGGCGCAGCAGGAACTGTCCCTTACCGTCGTAGCCAAGCCGCCGCGACTTCAGGATCCCCGGAGCGCCGAGTGTGGCGATGGCGTTTGTCAGTCCGCGCAGATCGTCGACGGCGGCGTGCGGCGCAACCGGAATGCCGAGCCGCTGGAACAGCTTCTTTTCGGTGATCCGGTCCTGTCCGATGGCAAGCGCCCGCGGCGGCGGCCAGACCGGCACGATCTTCGCAACTGCGCGCACCGATGCGACCGGCACATTCTCCCAGTCGAATGTCACGACGTCGACGGCCCGCGCAAAGCGTCCGAGCCTCTGCAAGTCGTCGAATGCGCCAGTCATGACCGACGCCGCCGAACTGCCCGGAACATTGCGGCCGCGGTCATACATCGTGAAGCGCAGTCCGAGCGGGATGCCCGAAAGTGCCATCATCCGGCCAAGCTGGCCGGCGCCGATGATGCCGATGTGCATGATTCAGCCGCCGGAGGGAATGGGCTTGGCCAGGACGTCGGCGGTCTGGCGCTCGCGGTAGGAGCGGAGTGCATCGAGCAGCGGCGCATGGCGGCCGGCCAGAATCGCGATCGCAAGCAGCGCCGCATTCTTGGCGCCAGGCTCGCCGATTGCGACCGTCGCGACCGGAACGCCCGCGGGCATCTGTACAATCGAGAGCAGGGAATCGAGCCCATTCAGGGCCTTCGACTGGATCGGCACGCCGATGACCGGCAGCAGCGTCTTTGCTGCCGTCATTCCGGGCAAGTGAGCGGCGCCGCCGGCGCCCGCGATCAGCACCTCGATGCCGCGCGCCGCGGCGCCCGATGCGTATTCAAACAGCAGATCGGGCGTTCGATGGGCGGAGACGATCCGCGTCTCGAACGGGACTGAAAGCGCCTGCAACAGCTCGGCGGCATGCGACATGGTCTCCCAGTCGGATGACGAGCCCATGATGATGCCGACCAGCGGTTTCATCGCGGAAGTCTAGCATGTGGCCCGTCTGAGCCCATGCGCAGGCGCGCGCAAGTGCCTGTCAAGACTCGGATCCTGCGCCGGACCGTAACTGAAATACCCCCGCGCCGACAGGGAGTAGTGCGGCGCGGGGGGATGCCCGAAATCAGGGGATGCTTGACACGTTGGGCAACGCGATCAGGCTAGCGGAGGCGTCGACAGCGTCCAAGAAAGCGCCGTCGCCGGAATGCGACAGATCTCACAGACAACGCTGCGTCAGCCACCAATCACCTGGCGCACCCACCGGAACAATTCGCGCTTCGCAGCAGCCGGCCGGTCACGCGCGCGCTCAGCGGCGGCAGCGCTCGCCAGCCGCACCAGCTCTGCGCGATCCGCCTGCGGAAACTCGGCGGTGAATTCGACGATGGCAGCCTGACCCTCAACCAGCAGCCGGTCGCGCCAGCGCTCGGCCCGCTTGAAGCGCATGGTCTCAAGGCGCGCGGTTGCGCTGACGGCTTCGAGTGCAGCGCGGATCGGCTCGGAATCGACCTTGCGCATCAGCTTGCCGACGTACAGTTTCTGCCGCACCAGCGCGGCGTGACTCCTGATTCGACGGGCAAGTGCGAGCGCGTCGCGCAGTTTCTCCGGCAGCTCGAGACCGGTCACCAGCTCCTCGGGCGCTTCGATCAGCTGATCGGCGAGGTCCTGCAGGCTCCGGGCCCGGCGTTTCAGTTCACCCTTGGTAGGGGGCGGCGGCTCCCCGGGCAGCTGGCGGCGACGCATCGCGACAATGCTAGCATGCGCACATGAGCCTGCCGGTAGCTCCCGATCCCGCCCAGCTTGAGCTCGAGAATATCGTCGAGCAGGCTCTTTCGCTTGCGCGTCGGCGGGGCGCAACCGCGGTCGAAGCCGGTGTTGGCGTCGGCTCCGGTCTCTCGGTCACCGTGCGGCTTGGTGAAGTGGAGACGCTCGAATACCAGCGCGACCGCAGTCTAGGCGTGACCGTCTATGTCGGTCTTCGCAAGGGCTCGGCGGGCACGGCGAATCTGACGCCCTCGGCAGTCGAGGAAACCGTCGCCAAGGCGCTGTCGATCGCGAGCTTCACGGCCGAGGATGAATACTCCGGCCTGCCGGGCGCGGAATTCATGGCCCGGGAAGTGCCGGATCTCGATCTCTGCCATCCCTGGGAAATCGACGCGCCGGCCGCGATCGAGCTTGCCAGGCAATGCGAGGCGGCAGCCCTTGCCGTCGACCCGCGCATCCGCAATTCCGAAGGCGCCTCGATTTCGACCCACCGCAAATTGCGCGTGCTCGGCAACAGCCATGGCTTCATCGGCGGCTATTCCTCCACGTCGCATTCGCTCAGCTGCGTCGTGCTGGGTCAGGCGAATGGGGACATGCAGCGCGATTACTGGTACACGGCGGCGCGCGACTGGAAGGAACTGGAGGATGTCGAGGAGGTCGGCCGCAGGGCGGCAGGACGCGCGCTCGGCCGGCTGGGCGCCGGCAAGCTGCCGACCCGCAGGGCGCCGGTGCTGTTCGCTCCCGACATGGCGCGCGGCCTGATCGGCCATCTCGTCGCCGCGATCGGCGGTGGATCCCAGTATCGGCGCAGCAGTTTTGTGCTGGACGCTGCCGGGCAGCAGATTTTTCCGGCAGCAATTTCACTGCGCGAACGGCCACATCTGCAGGGTGCGCTGGGGTCGGCTCCATTCGACGGCGAGGGCGTAGCGACCCGCGACCGGGACCTGGTAGTCAGCGGCGTGCTGACCGGCTACCTGCTAGATGCCTACTCCGCGCGCAAGCTCGGACTTGCGACTACCGGCAATGCCGGTGGTGTCCACAATCTGGTGGTCGAGGGCGACCGGCTGGATCAGGACGCGCTGCTGCGGAAGCTTGACACCGGCCTTTTGGTGACCGAGATGATGGGGCAGGGTGTCAATCCGGTGACCGGCGATTATTCGCGCGGCGCGGCGGGATTCTGGGTCGTCAACGGGGCCGTGGAGCGCCCGGTGCACGAGATCACGGTCGCCGGCAATCTGCGCGACATGTACCAGGGCCTGGTCGCGCTGGGCAACGACCTGGACCGGCGCGGCGCCGTCCACTGCGGTTCGATATTGATCGAGCAAATGACGATCGCTGGCGACTAGCTTTCCTGGGTCTTGCCGCCGGCGAGGTCGCGCAGCGTCACCATCGCCGTGCGTTCGCGGATCGCCGCCTCCACGCCATCCGCAATCACATCGGCCTCGGGTTCGGTGCGGGCACGCCACAGCAGCCAGGTCTCGTACTGGCGCTCATCGCGGACCGCGGTGAGGATGTGGTGCATCGCGATGCTCTCGAGGTCACGCGCCGGCAGCACCTCTTCCTCATCGGTGGTGGTTACGAGTCCGGCATGCTCCAGTGCCTCGATGACGGTTTCCAGCGCGGAGCCCGGCACTTCCAGTTGTTCCGCGAGGCGCCGCAACCGCCATGGTCTGGAGCCCGTTATGAAGCTCCTTCCGATCAGCAGCATGACGGTGAGCGCCAGCCGCTCGCGCAGGCGGCTGGTCAGCCGCACTGGCGCCTGGCCGGCCCGCAGGTACCGGGGATTCTGCACGTAGAACGAGAGCTGTGCGCCGATGAGCAGGATCAGCCAGCTCAGGTAAATCCAGATCAGCGCCGCGAGGAATATCGCGAACCCGGCATAAATCGCCACCATGTTGGTGGAGGCGGCGACGATCTTCGTGAATATCATGCCGCTCATGGCCCACAGCACACCGGCGGTCAGGCCACCGGCAAGCGCGGGCCGCGGCCGTACGCGCGTGTTCGGTATGAACACGTAGAGAAACGTGAACACGCCGGTCACGAACAGGAAGGGTCCCGCGGCGCCCAGCCCGCCGATAATCGTGCCGAACACTGCATGGTTGGTGAGCCAGCGCATCGTATCCTGCTCGGCGACGGCGCTCAGCAGGCCGAAGACGATGACGAGAAACACCGGACCAATGACCATCAGGCTCAGGTATTCGCTGACGCGGCGCATCAGCGAGCGCGGCCGTTCGACGTGCCAGGCGAAGTTGAATGCGTCTTCCAGCTTCTGGATCGTCGCGACCACGGTGTACAGCAGGAATGCCAGCCCCAGCGAGCCCAGCACGCCGCCACGCACCCTTTCGACGAAACCCATGATCTGCGCGGTCAGCTCGGCGGCGCGCTCGCCGATCGGCCGCAGGAACTCGAACAGCAGCGGCTCCAGATCGCGGTGCACGCCGAGACCCTTCAGCACGGCGAATGCGAATGCGAACAGCGGCACCAGGGACAGGAGCGTCGTGTAGACGAGACCCATGGCGCGCAGGTTCAGCTCGCCGGTCAGCAGGTCGCGCACCAGCGCAAAGGGATAGCGCAGAAGACCGAGCAGCCACTCGGCGTGCTTCAGGGGCAGCGGCGCATGGCGGTCGAACAACAGCCGCTCGATGCGGCGGCGCAAGTCGAGTTCCACGCTCATCGCAGCAGCGTGGCACAGGCCGGAAGGGCCCGCAATTGGCCGCTTTGCTAGAGTGCGGTCATGCGCGGCGATTTTACCGGACGCATCGTCGCGCGTCCGGGCTGGGCGCATATCCCGGCTGTACGTGACGGCGCGCTTCCCGAGATCAAGTCGGCGCTGATCCGGCGCTGGGCGGAACGCGCGCGCTGAGTTCAGGACAACAGCCGGTGCTGCGCTTCGCGGTACTTGAGTGCGGTCAGGCGGATGACATCGGGCGGCAGCTTCGGGGCCGGGGGCCGCTTGTCCCAGTCCAGGGACTCCAGATAATCGCGCACGTACTGCTTGTCAAAGGACGGCGGGTTTGAACCCTCCTGATAGCTGTCGACTGGCCAGAATCGCGATGAATCGGGTGTCAGGACCTCATCCATCAGCACGACCCGGCGCTTGTGGTCCAGCCCGAACTCGAATTTTGTATCGGCGATGATGATGCCGTGCGCCAGCGCATGCTCGACCGCGTGCGTGTACAGCTTCAGCGCGAGCTCGCGGATCCGTGCGGCTACTGAGGCGCCGACGATCGCGACCATCCGGCCATAGCTGATATTCTGGTCGTGCATACCGGCTGGCGCCTTGGTCGCCGGCGTGAATATCGGCTTCGGCAGTCTGGCGGCTTGCTTCAGTCCTGCGGGCAGACGGATACCGCAGATTCTTCCGTCCTGCCGGTAATCTTTCCAGCCCGAGCCGGCAAGATAACCGCGCACGACAGCCTCGACCGGCAGGGGCGTCAGGCGCTCGGCGATGACCGCCCGGCCCTCAAGCATCGCAAGTTCCCCGGGGTTGCCCACGTAACGCGACAGTGCTTCGCCGGTCAGATGATTGGAGACGATGCGCTGGGTGCGCCCGAACCAGAAATTCGCAATCGCGGTGAGTATGCGGCCCTTGCCCGGTATCGGGTCCGGCATCACGACATCGAAGGCGGACAGGCGATCGGTCGCGACGATCAGCAGCCGCTTGTCATCGATCGCATAGATGTCACGAACCTTGCCGCGATGGAGCAGTGCCAGACCGGTGAGCTTCGATTCAAACAGCGGCCTGACGTCCATGTTCTGATGGCTCTTGATAACATGGCGCTCGCGTGCGCCTGGCTGGGAACCACAAATTTTCGCAGCCGGGTGATGCGGTGGTCAAGGAAAGCCCGATGAACTGGACCGGCAAACTGATCGGCGCGTTGCTGGGGTTCATCCTGAGCCGCCGGCCCCTGGGTGTACTGATCGGGATGATCCTCGGCCACTTCTACGACCTGCGGATGGCGGGCGGCGGCGCTGCTGCGCGGGTGGACCCGGCACTGGTGCGTGCCACGTTCTTCCGCGCGACCTTCAGCATCATGGGCCACGTCGCGAAATCCGACGGCCGCGTGTCGGAGCAGGATATCGTCGCCGCGCGCAGGATTTTCCGGCAGTTCAATCTGGGCGAGGCCGACACCCGCGCGGCGATGGAGTGCTTCACGCAGGGCAAGGACAGCGGCTTTGACGCTGCCGCCGTGCTCGCGGAACTGCTGCACGCCTGCCGCGGCCGCGGCGATCTCCTGCGCATGTTCCTCGAGATCCAGATGCGCGCCGCATTGATGGGCGACGGCATGCAGGGCGTCACGCGCGAGACGCTACTGCGAGTGGCTGAGAGCCTCGGGATCGGAATCATCGAATTCGCGCACCTGGAGACGGTGTTGCGGCTGCAGGGTCATGGCACGGCATACGGTCGGGGCTCCGCCGGCCACGGGCCGCCGCCGGACGCGTCCGCGGCCGGCCGGGATGCGCTCGCCGGGGCCTACGAGGTCCTCGATGTGCCGCGCACCGCCACCGATGCCGAGGTCAAGCGCAGCTATCGCCGCCTGATGAGCCAGAATCATCCGGACAAGCTGGTGGCGCGCGGCCTGCCGGAATCCATGCTGGAGGTCGCCAAGCAGAAGACCCAGGCGATCCAGGCCGCCTTTGAGCGCATCCGCGAATCGCGCGGCATGCGATAGGCTAGAGTAACAACATGCTGGCGCCGGTCATCGCACCTTCGATCCTGTCCGCGGATTTCGCGCGCCTCGGCGCCGAGGTCGAAGCCGTGCTCACCGCCGGCGCCGACTGGATCCATTTCGACGTGATGGACAACCACTACGTGCCGAATCTGACGATCGGACCGCTGGTCTGCAAGGCCCTGCGAAAGCACGGCGTGAAGGCCCCGATCGACGTGCACCTGATGGTTGATCCCGTGGACCGCCTGGTGCCCGAATTCGCCGAAGCCGGGGCGACCTGGATCAGCTTTCATCCCGAGGCGAGCCGGCATGTCGATCGCACGATCAGGCTGATACGCGAATCCGGCTGCAGGCCGGGCCTCGTGCTGAATCCGGCCACGCCGCTCAGCTGGCTCGATCACACGCTGGAGCAGATCGACCTGCTGCTGCTGATGTCGGTCAACCCGGGATTCGCCGGCCAGCAATTCATCGCGCCGGTGCTCGGCAAGCTGCGCGAAGCGCGCCAGCGGATCGAAGCCAGCGGCCGGGAATTGCGGCTCGAGATCGATGGCGGCGTCAAGCTCGACAATATCGGCGCAATTGCCGGCGCGGGGGCCGACACATTCGTCGCCGGCAGCTCGATCTTCGGCGCGAAGGACTATGCCGCGACGCTTCGCGCAATGCGTGCGGCCATCGCCCGCAAGGCCTGAATGCCGCTACTTGGCGGCCGCGGCCGCGGACTTCGATAATTCCAGCGTGGGCCGAGTCTTGACCTTGGGCCGCGCGCCAAACACCACGATTGTCTTGCCACGCGCGGTCAGGATGCCTTGCTCCTCGAGCACCTTCAGCACCCGGCCCGCCATTTCGCGCGAGCATCCGACCAGCCGCGACAGTTCCTGGCGGCTGACCTTGATCTGCATGCCCTGCGGGTGGGTCATTGCATCCGGCTCGCTGCACAGGTCCATGATCGCGTGCGCGATGCGCCCGGTGACGTCGACGAATGCCAGGTCGCCGAGCTTGCGATTGGTGCGGTCGAGACGCGTCGCGAGCTGGGTCGAGAGCTCGAATACGAGCCCGGGGCTTTCCGAAGCGACCTGGCGGAATCGCGGATAGGTCATCTCCGCGAGTTCGCACTGCGAACGCGTGCGCACCCAGGCGCTGCGCTGCTGGCTGTCCGAAAACAGTCCCATCTCGCCGAAGAACTGGCCCTTGTTGAGGTAGGCGAGGACCATCTCGTTGCCTTCCTCGTCCTCGATCATCACCTCGACCGATCCCCGGATGATGTAGTAGAGAACATCCGGCAGGTCGCCGGCATGGATCAGCACGGTCTTGGAAGGCACCGTGCGGACGCGGCAGTAACTCAGGAAACGATTGATCGCCGGAATGTCGGTCAGCTGCTTGACGCCGTCTTCCATATTTTCTCTCCCGGGGCGGTTGGCGCTTGGCCTGCCCGCCGTTGTATTACAGGCGCGTCCGCGCCGCAAGACATAATCGGCGCTGTTTCACAACCAGTATGCCGTACCGGTCATGATCCGCGCGGTCATCCTCATCAGCTGTGGGACCGGCGCGGGCAGGTCCCTGGCGCCGGCATCCTGCGCCCTGCGGCCATGCACGATCTCGTCCGACTTCATCTGCTCGATGATGGCACGGCTGCGCTGGTCATCATCCGGCAGCCTGGCCAGATGTCCTTCAAGGTGGCCTTCGACCTGCCGTTCGGTCTCCGCCATGAATCCCAGGCTGAGCCGGTCTCCGAGCAATCCTGCCACCGCGCCGAATGCGACCGAAGCTGCATACCAGACCGGATTCAGCAGGCTCGTGTGCGAACCCAGTTCGTCGAGCCGATCGCGGCACCAGGCCAGATGATCGCCTTCTTCGTCGGCCGCGCGGCGCATCGTCGCACGAACGGCTTCCGAACGCGCGGTCAGGGCCTGACCGTGATAGAGGCCCTGCGCCGCGACTTCTCCGGCGTGATTGACCCGCATCAGGCCGGCGACATGGCGGCGGCGGTGCTCATCCTGGGGTCTGGCGGCCGGCGCGCCCGGCGTCGGGCGGCTGGCGGCAGGGCGCCCAAAACTGGCGCGCAGCCCCAAATCAGCCAGTTCCAGCAGGCGGTCGAGCGGCGTCAATCGGGGGCCGGTCATGCACCGCATATTATATAGCCTCGGAGCCGATACTTCCCTAATCCTGGCAAGGACTTGCGCGCGGGGTGCCCCGGCTTTGCAATGACCGGACATCTGTGTAAACTTGCCGGCCTTTCTCGAGCCAGACCCTCTCAGGGACCCATGATGAAGACGGTTTTCGAAAAACCAGAGCGCGTGAGTCGCGACTGGTACCTGGTGGATGCGTCCGGAAAGACCCTGGGTCGCCTGGCGTCGGCGATCGCATTCCGGCTGCGCGGCAAGCACAAGCCAAGCTACACGCCGCACGTTGACTGCGGCGACTACATCATCGTTATCAACGCGGAGAAAGTCGCGGTCACCGGCAACAAGCTGCGCGACAAGGTGTACCAGCAGCACACCGGTTATCTCGGCAACCTGAAGACGACTGCGCTCGGCAAGCTGCTGCGGGAACACCCGGAACGGGCGATCGAGTACGCTGTGAAGGGCATGCTGCCGAAGACGATTCTGGGCCGCCAGATGTTCAGAAAACTGCATGTATTCGCGGGCGCGAAGCACCCGCACGCGGCGCAGCAGCCGAAATCGCTCGAGCTCAAGTGAGCCCGGGCCCGCAACGGACCAGGATCAGAATATGGCACTGAATGACGAATACGGAACCGGCCGGCGCAAGACTTCGGCGGCGCGCGTTTTCCTGAAGCCGGGCAAGGGCGCGATCATCGTGAATGGCCGTCCGCTCGACGAGTTCTTCGGGCGCAAGACCGGCCGCATGATCGTCCGGCAGCCGCTGGAACTGGTGCAGATGGCCGACCGCTTCGACGTCAATGTGCTGGTCGGCGGTGGCGGCGTCACCGGCCAGGCCGGCGCCATCCGCCATGGCATCACGCGCGCGCTGATCGCATACGACGAGACGCTGCGCAAGCCGCTGCGTGCAGCAGGATTCGTGACCCGCGATGCGCGGGAAGTCGAGCGCAAGAAGGTCGGCCGGCGCAAGGCGCGCCGCGGGACGCAGTTCAGCAAGCGCTGAGTCAGTATCCTGCGGACGAACCGCATTTGGGGGATCGTCTAGCGGTAGGACTGCGGACTCTGACTCCGCCAACCTAGGTTCGAATCCTAGTCCCCCAGCCATCAAACAATAGAGGCTGGCCTTGCAGGCCAGCCTCTATTGTTTGCGGGACTAGGATGAGAACCGTCGGTTCGACGGCGGCGCGATGAGCGCCGCCGAGCGTCGCCGCGTAGCGGCGACGACCCCGAAGGGGCGAGGCGCGAAGCGCCGAGTAATCCTAGTCCCCCAGCCATCAAACAATAGAGGCTGGCCTTGCAGGCCAGCCTCTATTGTTTGCGGGACCAGCATGAGCAGCCCTGGGATTGACGGAGGCGCTGCTGGCGTCAGCGCTTCAGCGTCATGACGCCGCCGGCGCCAGCGACCAGCAGGAGATCCGCGCTGCGCCGCGCGAACAGGCCAACGGAGACGACGCCGGCCAGCAGGCCGATCTCCGCTTCCAGTGCCACCGGGTCCGGGATCTTCAGATTGTGGACGTCGAGAATCGCATTGCCGTTGTCGGTCGTGAATCCCTCGCGATACACGGGCTGACCACCCAGAGCCACGAGTTTGCGGGCGACCAGGGAGCGCGCCATCGGAATCACTTCGACCGGCAATGGGAAGCGCCCGAGCACGGATACCAGTTTCGAGTCGTCGATGATGCAGACGAAGCGGCGGCTGGCGGCAGCGACGATCTTTTCGCGTGTCAGCGCTCCGCCACCGCCCTTGATCAGGTGCAGGTGCCGGGTCGCCTCGTCGGCGCCGTCGACATAGAGCGGCAGGTCGCCAGCCTCATTCAATTCAAGGACTTCGACGCCGGCAGCGCGCAGCAGGCTGGTGCTGGCTTCGGACGAGGAAACCGCGCCGGATATGCGGTGCCGGCGAGCCGCAAGCGCCGCAATGAAGTGGTTGACCGTTGAACCGGTGCCGACCCCGACCAGCATGCCGTCCTCCACGAATTCGAGCGCCGCGTGTGCGGCCGCTTTCTTCCTGGTGTCGGCGTCCATCAGCGTCCTCCACAAACAACTGTGCCCGCTTTCGCGGGCACAGTCTTGGCAATCAGTGAACCGGCGGCATGTCGTCTAATGATCAACGGACCGCCGATCCTTCTGTCGAAGGCCTTACTTCTTTTTCGCAGCCTTCTTCTTGCCCTTCTTCTTCGTCGCCATGATGGATCTCCATGTCGGGTTAATCCGAGGTTGGAGTATATACATGGTTGACCGGATTGCAAGCAAGGGGTATGGACTTCACGCGCATCGACAGCATGCGTGATCGAATTCTCACATTGCAGTTGCGCGCGTCCGCTTCGCGATCGAAGAATCGGGATCGCATCCTGATCGCGACGGAAAAAAATCTCCATCAATCGATGCGGCCTGTTTCCCCGTGTGGCGTACGCTTCACGCCGGCTGCGTCCCGGCGAGTCGATGAATGAAAATCCATTCGTCGGCGCTGACCGGAGTGATCGACAGGCGGTTGCCACGACGCAACACGAGCAGCTTGCGCAACGGCCCGGTGGAATGCCCGCGCAATGCCTCCAATGTGACCGGTTGCGCAAATTTGGAGAGCAGCTGAATCTTCACCTGGTACCAGCGCGGATCGGCGCGATCACTCGCGGCGTCGAACTGGGGATGGCGTGAATCGAGCGCGGTGGGATCGGGATGGCCGCCGCAGAGGACGCGCACGGTTCCGTAGATTCCCGGCAGTTCGCAGCTCGAATGATAGAAAAATGCCCGGTCACCGCGGCGGAATTCGTCACGCAGCATGTTGCGGGCCTGATAGTTGCGGACGCCGTCCCAGGCGGCGCTCCGGCGCGGCGCACGGGCCAGATGATCGATGCCGAATGTGGCCGGCTCCGACTTCATCAGCCAGTAGTTCACGGGCCACTTGCCGCGGGTTGGCCGCGAATCCGCGCGGCGGCACAGCCGTGGACCGCGCATTCGGTCACGATGCCCCACAGTGACACGTCGCGTGGCTTGGCGGGGAGCCGTTCCAGGCGCTGGACCTCGAATGCGAGACCGAGCAGCAGCGGCCTGTGCCATGCCTGGCGATGGCGCAGGAACGCAAAATGCCGGTCGTAGAATCCGGCGCCCATGCCGAGCCGGTTGCCGTCGTCATCGAAGCCGACCAGGGGCACCAGCACCAGATCGAAGCAGCGGGCCGCGCTAATTCCGGATGACTGGGACCGCGGGTTGCCCGGCCATGGCACGAAGCGCATGTGCCGGCGGCGCATGCTGGTGATCATGGGCGCGTGCACTTCGCAGCCGAGCGCCAGCGCGCGGCGCACGACGATCGCAGGATCCAGTTCGCCGTCGAAGGCGCGATAGGCTGCGATCCGCGACCGCGGTCGCGGCAGCCCCATTCGTGCAAGTGCTGCGTCGACCGCGACCGCGGCGGCGCGCCGCTCGGCGGCGCCCACCGCGCGCCGCGCCGTGCGCAGCCGCCGGCGCAGCCCGGCTTGACCGGCTTCAGGCATCGGCGGAATCAGGAGGCGCTACCCGCATGTGCCGTTGCAGACCGCTGCTCTCGAACCGGAGCAACAAGTGGAGCAAGCCGCGGCATTTAAGGCTTTCCGCTACGGGGCGGACCTGCACAATACTGCCGCTGAGCCACGCTCCTGGGTTTTTCACATTAGGGTCGAGAGTACCCAGGTCCACATCGAACACCGCAGGCAGCGCCAAATCGTGGCGGTCGCGCAGCCGGCGCGCCCGCCTTCAGTTCAGGTATCCAGCTGGCCGCGCGACAGCGCCGACTCGACGCGTTCCCGCATCATCTTCAGCCGCACGGCCAGGTCTGTCGAGACTCCCTCGTCATGGCCGCGCGACATCAGCAGGTCATTGGTGATATTGAGCGCTGCCATGACCGCAATGCGGTCAAGACCGACCACCTTGCCGCTGTCGCGGATTTCCCGCATCTTGCGATTCAGGTATTCGGCCGAGTCGAGCAGCGCGGTCCGTTCTTCCGCCGGGCAGGCGACGTGATACTCCTTTTCCAGGATCCGCACGCTGACCCGGCTTGCTTCGGCAGTCATGCGCCACTCTCCATCGCCTTGAGCCGTCCGATCATGGCCTCGACACGGGCGCGCACCTGCTCGTTCTTCTGCATCAGGGTCGCCCGTTCGGCGCTCAGGGAGTCCTGGCGCTGGCGCAGCGCGCGATTCTCCTCCTTGAGCTGGGCGACGACCGCGACGAGTTCATCGAGGCGTCGCTCGAGTCGCTTCAGCTCACGCTCGAGACCGGGCTTCGTCGTTGTGTCTTCCATGAGGCCATTATGAAACCGCGTCAGCAGGCGGGTCAACGCAGCCTGCAATGGGGCTGCCGGCTGCCGCCGAGTACCATTTACTGCTACCTTCAGCAAAATGACATTTGAACAGATGCGGGCGGTCCTCGATAGTCTTGGTTCCGCGGTCGGCGCGGCCGAGGCGCACGGCTGCCTATGCGGCGCACTGTGCGTTCGCGAGGGCTATGCGGCGCCCGAATGGATCGCCGAATTGACCGATGCCGGCGCCGATGGCCGGATCGATGAGCGCTCCCGTCGCATGCTCCACGACTTCCATCTGGCGACGCTCGAGGCGCTGCAAGCGCCGGATTTCGGGTTTGCGCCGCTGATTCCGGACGCTGAGGTGGCGCTGGACCAGCGGGTCGAGGCTCTGGCGGCCTGGAGCGGCGGGTTCCTGTACGGCATCGGCGCCGGTCGCGCAGACTCCCGGATCGAAGGGCTCGCGGATGTCGGCGAGGTGCTGCGGGACTTCAGCGAGATTGCCCGCGCGCGGCTCGATCCGCTGGAAACACCCGAAGCGGGGGAGCTGGCATTCACGGAATTGTTCGAGTACCTGCGCGCGGGCGCGCAGCTCGCGTTTGATGAACTGGCCGAGCTCCGCGCGGGCAAGCCGGGACCCGGAATCGTCGTCCATTGAGCAGGGCATGAAGAAAGACGAGTTTGCCAAGCGCAGGCGCCAGCTGATGCGGATGATGGGCAAGGACTCCATCGCCATCCTGCCGGCGGCGCCGGTACGGCTGCGCAATGGCGATGTGGACTACTTGTACCGTCCTGACAGCGATTTTTATTACCTGACCGGATTCCCCGAGCCGGAGGCGGTGGCGGTGCTGCTGCCCGGTCGACCGCAGGGCGAATATGTGCTGTTCGTGCGCGAGCGCGATCCCGAGCGCGAGGTCTGGGACGGCATGCGGGCCGGTCCGGAAGGCGTGGTCAGGAGCCACTGCGCCGACGACGCCTTCCCGATCCAGGACATCGACGAAATCCTCCCCGGCCTGCTGGAGCGCTGCTCGCGCGTCTACTACACGATGGGTGCCCACTCGGAATTCGACCAGCGCGTGATCGGCTGGGTGAATTCCCTGCGCGCGCAGGCCAAGCGCGGCACGCATGCGCCGCATGAATTCGTGGCACTCGACCATCCGCTGCATGAACTGCGGCTGTTGAAAAGCCGCGACGAACTCGGCGCGATGCGGCGCGCAGCGCGAATTGCCTGTGCGGCCCACCGGCGCGCGCTTGCGGCGACCGTGCCGGGGTGCATGGAGTATGAGGTGATGGCGGAAATCCTGCACGAGTTCCATCGCAACGGCGCCGATATCTCCTACCATCCGATCGTCGGCAGCGGCCCGAATTCCTGCGTGCTGCATTACCGCGGCAACGACCGCCAGATGAAGGACGGTGAATTGCTGCTGATCGACGCGGGCTGCGAGTACCGGTACTACGCCTCCGACGTGACCCGGACATTGCCGGTCGGCGGCCGCTACAAGGCCCGGCAGCGCGACGTGTATGAAGTCGTGCTGGAGGCGCAGAAGGCCGCGATCGCGAAAGTCCGCCCCGGATGCCACTGGAACGACCCGCACGATGCCGCGGTGCAGACAATCACCCGCGGGCTGGTCCGCCTGGGATTGTTGAAAGGCCGCACGCCAAAACTGATCAAGGATGGCGCCTATCGCCGCTTTTTCATGCACCGCACCGGGCACTGGCTCGGCATGGACGTGCATGATGTCGGCGAATATAAGGTCGGCGAACAGTGGCGGCTGCTGGAGCCGGGCATGGTCACGACCGTGGAGCCCGGCATCTACATCGCGCCCGGATCGAAGGGCGTCGCCCGCGAATGGTGGGGCATCGGCGTGCGCATCGAGGACGATGTCGCCGTGACGCGTGACGGTCCCGAGGTCCTGAGCGCGGCAATGCCGACCGATCCCGACGAGATCGAGCGCCTGATGGCGGCGGCCTGAGCAGACCGGTGGGCGCGGTACCGTGGGCCGCACAGCATTGATGCGTTGCGATGTCGCCATCGCCGGTGGCGGCATGGTCGGGCTGTCGCTCGCCGCAGCGCTCGCGGAGCTGCCGCTCGATGTCCACGTCATCGAGCCGGTTGCTCCCGATGCTGCCGACCAGCCGAGCTTTGACGCCCGCACGACCGCGCTGTCCCGCGGCAGCCGGCGGGTGCTCGAGGGCATTGGCGTATGGCAGGCGCTCGCCGCGCAGGCGACGCCGATCCGCAGGATCCACGTCTCGGAGCGCGGCGCCTTCGGATTCGCGCGCATCGAAGCCGAAGAACTGGGCGTCGAGGCGCTCGGTTATACGATCGAGAACCGCCTGCTGGGCCGTGCGCTGCGCGAGCGCTGCGACGGTATTGCGCGACTGACGCTGTGCCAGGCCGCCGTGAGCGAACTGGCAGCCGGCGAGGATTCGATCAGGATCGTGACCGACCAGGGCCAGGAAATCGGGGCGCGCCTGGTGGTTGCGGCGGATGGCGCGCGCTCGCAGCTTCGCAGCGCCATCGGTATCGACTCCACGGTGTCGGAGTACGGCCAGCATGCGGTCATTGCCCATGTCGACACCGGGCGCTTTCACGACCACACGGCTTACGAGCGCTTTACGCCCACCGGCCCAATCGCCGTATTGCCGATCGCCGAGGGACGTTCCGCGGTCGTGTGGGCACTTGCCCCGGAAGCCGCCGCCCGCGCGCTGGCGCTGTCCGAAGAGGCATTCATCGCTGAACTGCAGGAGGCGTTCGGTCTGCGCCTTGGCCGCTTCCGGCGGGTCGGTCGCCGCCAGTCCTATCCGCTTGCGCTGACGCGCTCGGGGCGGCAGTCGGGTCCGCGTGCGGTGCTGGTCGGCAATGCGGCACAGGGACTGCATCCGGTCGCCGGCCAGGGATTCAATCTGGGCCTGCGCGACGTCGCGACACTCGCCGAGGTCCTGGCCGACGCGATCGGCGAACAGGGCGCGGCGATGGATGCCGGCTCGGTGCAGCTGCTCGAGCGCCATACAAGCTGGCGGCAGCCCGATCGCCAGGCCGTGATCCGGTTCACCGACGGCCTGGTGCGCGGTTTCGGGCTTCCATTCGCGCCGCTGCGCGCCGCACGCGCGACGGGCCTCCTGCTGTTCGACCTGCTGGGCCCGGTAAAGCGCGAATTCGCGCGCCGGACCATGGGTCTCGCCGGCCGCCTGCCGAGGCTCGTGCGCGGCCTGCCGCTAGTGGCGCGTGCATGAGGCGCGATTTCGATCTGGTGATCGTTGGCGGTGCGATGGCGGGCGCCGGAGCAGCGGCACTGCTCGCGACGGCGCAGGGCACTGCAGGGCTTCGCATCGCATTGCTCGAATCGAGACCGGTGGCCGCACCGGCGGCGGGAGCGGCGCTAGATCTGCGGGTATCCGCGCTCTCGCGGGCATCGCAGAGGCTGCTGGAGCGCACCGGCGCGTGGCCCGCGGTGATCGCGCGTGGTGCCGCAGCCTACCAGCGCATGACCATATGGGAAGAACAGGCGACACCGGAAGGACCGGGGGCATTGCACTTCGACGCGGCCGAACTGGGCGAACCGGATCTCGGCCACATCGTCGAAAACCGCGCGGTCCAGGCGGCCCTGCTCTCGCGCGCGACGGCGGCGGGCGTCGTGCTGCTGCAGGCCGGATTCTCTTCGCATGCGCGCGGCGGAGACGTCATCCGCATCGCGACCGCCGACGGTCGCGAATACGGCACAGCGCTCCTGATTGGCGCCGACGGCAGCGAATCCGCCGTGCGATCGCAGGCGGGCATCACGACGCGGAGCAGGGACTACGAGCAGCGCGCGGTCGTGACGCACCTGTCCTGTGAACATGGCCATCGGGACACCGCCTGGCAGCGTTTCCTGGACACCGGGCCACTGGCATTGCTGCCGCTCGCGGACGGACGCGTCTCGCTGGTGTGGTCGACGGCACCCACGCTCGCGGAGGAGCTGCTGCGCTGCAGCGAAGCCGAATTCGCCGCGCGCGTGACCGCGGCCTCGGCGGGCGTGCTGGGACAGCTCTGTCCGACCGCTGCCCGCGCTGCATTCCCGCTCAGACTGGTGCACGCGCGCCGTTACACGGCGCCGAGGATTGCATTGATCGGCGATGCGGCCCACACGGTTCACCCGCTGGCCGGGCAGGGGATCAACCTCGCCTTCATGGATGCGGCGGCGCTGGTCGACGTCATCGGCGCGGCGCTTGCGGCAGGCGACGATCCAGGCGAGCCCGCGGTGCTCCGTCGTTATGAACGCTGGCGCAGGGCGGAGGCCATGCCTGCGATCGCGCTGCTGGACGGGATCAAGCGGCTGTTTCACGGTAGCGACAAGCTGCAGTCCCGGTTGCGCCGCGCAGGACTCGACCTGGTCGAGGCCTCAACACCGGTCAAGCGGCTGTTGATGCAGCGTGCCCTCGGTGTCGCCGGCGAAGTGCCGGCCTCGGTGCGCCGCCCGCTCTCATGAACGGATGTCGTTATCCATGGTTTCGTGCAGGAACAGTAGCCCGATGAGGCCAGTCATCGTCGCGATGACGATCGGGTACCAGAGCCCGTAGTAGATGTTGCCGCTGCGGACCACCAGCGCCGCGGCCAGGAAGGGGAGGAACCCGCCAAACCATCCATTGCCGATGTGGTACGGCAGGCTCATCGACGAATAACGGATGCGCGAAGGAAAGAGCTCGACCAGGAATGCGGCGATAGGGCCGTAAACCATCGTCACGTAGATCATCAGCAGCGTCAGCAGCAGCACCGTGAGCGGCAGATTGACGCGCCCCGGGTCGGCGGCGGCGGGGTAGCCGTTCATCGCGAGCGCCGCCCGGTAAGCGGGCTCGTCGAATCCGGTCAGCGGCACTCCCGCAATGGTCGTGACGACGTCATTGCTGCCGTCGCCAGGAAGGCTCGCATAGCTAAGGCCGGCCTTGGTCAGGAAATCGCGCGCCTGGTCGCAGTCTGTGCGCGGCTTCGAAAAGATGTGAAAATGGCAGTCGCTGCCTGCCACAGTAGCCGCCGCCTTTGATTCGAATTCCGCCAGCGCCGGGTTCACTGAAGCGGTCAGTCCCTTGAAAATCGGAATGAAGGTCAGTGCGGCGAGCAGGCAGCCGGCGACCATGATGCTCTTGCGACCGATCCGGTCCGAGAGCCTGCCGAACACGATGAAGAATGGCGTACCGAGCAGCAGTGCCGCCGCCACCAGCAGGTAGGATGTCTGGAAATCCAGTTTCAGCGTGTTCTGCAGGAAGAACAGCGCATAGAACTGGCCCGTGTACCAGACCACGCCCTGGCCCGCGGTCGCGCCGAACAGCGCGAGCAGCACGTACCTGGCATTGACCCAGCGCGCGAAACTCTCGGTCAACGGCGCGCGCGACAGCCTGCCCGCCTCTTTCATTTCGAGGAACACCGGGGACTCCTGCAGCTTCAGCCGGATGTAGACCGAGATGCCGAGCAGCACGACCGACAGCAGGAATGGCAGGCGCCAGCCCCAGGCACGGAAGACCTCCTCGCCGAAGCCCAGCCGGCACCCGAGGATCACCGCAAGCGACAGGAAGAACCCGAGTGTCGCCGTGGTCTGGATCCAGCTCGTGTAATAACCGCGCCTTCCCTGCGGTGCATGCTCCGCCACATAGGTCGCCGCCCCGCCGTATTCGCCGCCGAGCGCGAGACCCTGGGCCAGGCGCAGGGTAACCAGCAGGATCGGCGCCCAGATGCCGATCTGCGCATAGGTCGGCAGGATGCCGACCAGCGCCGTCGCAAGTCCCATCACGACGATGGTGATCAGGAAGGTGTATTTCCGTCCGATCAGGTCGCCGATGCGCCCGAACAGCAGCGCGCCCAGCGGGCGGACCGCGAAGCCGGCGCCAAATGTGGCAAGACTGGCGAGAAAGGCGGCCGTGTCATTGCCGGGCGGGAAGAACAGTGCGGAAAAGAACACCGCGAGCGTGCCATAGAGGTAGAAGTCGTACCACTCGAACACGGTGCCGAGCGACGAGGCGAATATGACGCGCCGATGCGCGGCACTAATGCCGGTATCAGACGAGGCCATCCACCTTCGCTGCGCAGATGAAGTCGTTGTCCGAAAGGCCGCCGATCGCGTGCGTGGAGTAGCGGATCCGGCAGTAGTTGTAGCCGAGCTCCAGATCCGGGTGGTGATCCTCGGTGTTGGCGACATGCGCGAGCGCGTTGACAAAACTCATCGTGCGCCAGAAATCCCGGAATTTCAGATCGCGCCGGAGAGCCTTGCCGTCCTCGACCAGGCGCCAGTCCGGATGCAGCAGCTTCATCATGCCGGTGGCGGATTTCGCGTCGTGCGGCTTCACGCCGCCCTCGCAGGGCACACACTTGCGGTCTTTCAGCGTTTCCATCAGGCCTCCCGGCGCGGGTAATGCCGCAGGACGTAGCGTTCGACCAGTTGCTGGAATTCCTCGGCGATGCGCTCGCCCTTCAGTGTGACTGTTTTCTCGCCGTCCTCGTAGACCGGCGCGACTGGTCGTTCCCCCGTGCCCGGCAGGCTGATGCCGATATTCGCATGCTTGCTCTCACCGGGTCCGTTGACGACGCAGCCCATGACCGCGACGGTCATGGTCTCGGCGCCCACATGATGCCGCTGCCATTCGGGCATGCGCTCCCGCACATGCTCCTGGATGCGCTGCGCCAGTTCCTGGAAATAGCTGCTGCTGGTGCGGCCGCAGCCGGGGCAGGCGACCACGCGCGGCATGAAGGATCGCAGGCCGAGGCTCTGCAGGATCTCCTGGCAGACCCGAACTTCCTGGCTGCGATCGCCGCCGGGCTCGGGTGTCAGCGAGACGCGGATGGTGTCGCCGATCCCCTCCTGCAGCAGCACGGAGAGCGCTGCGGTCGAGGAGACGATGCCCTTGGGCGCCATGCCGGCCTCGGTCAGGCCGAGATGCAGCGGATAGTCGCAGCGCGCGGCGAGCGCGCGATAGATCGCGATCAGGTCCTGGACGCCGCTGACCTTGCTGCTGATGACGATGGCGTCGTGCGGCAGGCCCAGCTGCTCGGCGCGGGCGGCGCTCGCGAGCGCGGAGACGACGGTGGCCTCGCGCAATACCTCGAGCGCATCCTGCGGCTCGGGCAGGCGCGAATTCTCGTCCATCATGCGCGTCAGCAGGTCCTGGTCGAGGCTGCCCCAGTTGACGCCGATGCGCACCGGCTTGCCGTACCGGCAGGCGGTCTCGATCATCGCGGCGAACTGCGGGTCGCGTTTGCTGCCGCGCCCGACATTGCCGGGATTGATCCGGTACTTCGCCAGCGCCTCCGCGCAGGCGGGATGCGCGGCCAGCAGCTTGTGGCCGTTGAAGTGGAAATCGCCGACCAGCGGCACCTCGCAATCCGCTGCCAGCAGCCGGTCCCGGATGAGCGGCACGGTCGCGGCGGATTCCTCGTTGTTGACCGTCACGCGGACGATCTCCGAGCCGGCTGCGGCGAGCTCGCGGACCTGGCGCACGGTCGCTTCCACATCGGCCGTGTCGGTATTGGTCATCGACTGCACGATGACCGGGGCGTCGCCGCCGACCGTGACATTGCCGATCCGAACTGCAACCGAGCTGCGACGCTTCGCGATCACGGCTGGCGGCGGGCCTCGATCCAGGCGTCGACGGTCTGCTCGACGATTTCGAGCGGCACCGCGCCGGTCGCGAGGATCGTGTCGTGGAATGAGCGGATGTCGAAGCGCTCGCCGAGCGCGGATTCCGCCCGCGCCCGCAACTCGAGGATCCTGAGCTGGCCGATCTTGTAGGCCAGAGCCTGCCCGGGCCAGGCGATGTAGCGGTCGATCTCGTTGATGACGTCAGCCTCGGTCTTGGCGGCATTGGCGAGGAAGTAGTCGATCGCCTGCTGCCGGCTCCAGCCCATTTCGTGGATACCGGTATCGACCACCAGGCGCACGGCGCGCCACTGATCGTAGGTCAGCTGGCCGAAGCGTGAATACGGGTCCTTGTACAGGCCGAGGTCATAGCCGAGCCGCTCCGAATAGAGCGCCCAGCCCTCGATATACGCCGTCACGTCATTGAACTGCCGGAATTTCGGCAGATCGGTCTGTTCCTGCGCGAGCGCGATCTGCAGGTGGTGGCCCGGCACTGCCTCATGCACGGTCAGCACCTCGATTTCGTACTTGGGGCGGACCTCCGGCCGGTAGAGATTGACGTAGTAGTAACCCGGGCGCCTGCCGTCGACGGACGGCCCGTTGTAGTAGGCAGTGGTTGTATTCGGCGCGCTGGTCGCCGGGATAACGCGCAAGCCATAAGGTGTGCGGTACAGCTTGCCGAACAGCCGCGGCAATTCGGGCTCGATCATTTTCGCGGTGTACACGTAGGCGCGGAACAGTTCGTCGGGCGTTGCGTAGTAGAAGCTGGGATCCGTGCGCAGCCTGGCGAAGAACTCCTGCAGCGTGCCCTTGAAACCGATCTCCTTCATGACCTCGAGCATCTCGCCCCGGTTGCGCGCAACCTCGGCGAGGCCGATCTCGTGAATCTGCGCGGGCGTCAGTGGCGTCGTCGTGTGATACCGGGCGCGATTCGCGTAGAACGCGCGGCCGTCCGGCGTGTCCCAGATGCCGACCGAATCGCGGCAGGCGGGCAGGTAGACCTCGCGGAATACGAAGGTGAAGCGCCGGTAGGCGGGTATGACCGCATCCTTGATCACGCGGCGGGCAGCCGCCGCCAGCCGCTCGCGCTCGGCTTCTGGCACGGCATCCGGGAACTGGCGGAAGCGCTCGAAGAACGGGCTGTCCTCGGCCCGGTCGACGAGCTGCATTTCAAGCTGGGGCAGCACGCGCTCCATGATCACGCGTGGTTGCGTGCGCTTTTCGGATGCGGCGCGCCGCAGTCGCGCCGAGTACTGGTCCAGGTACCGGGGCAAGGCCGCTAGGCGCCTGAGCCAGGCGTCGTAGTCGGCGGTCTTCTCGAAGGGCATCTGCTCGGCGATTTCATTCAGCGACTGCGGGCCCTCGCGGGTCCGCAGCTCGTAGTACTCGGGGTGAAAGGCGGCAGCCGCAACCCGATTCTCGTATTCGATGCGGAACAGGTCGTAGGTCAGCCGGTCGGCGGTTGACAGGGACGCGCGGGACATCCGCGCGAGGTCTTCCAGCACGCGGGCGTCCGTGGCATTGCGGGCTGCCTGCGCCGCGGGACTGATGTCAGGCCAGCGATCGTCATAGCGGGTGTCGCCGCGATAGGTCGCGGTCAGCGGATTGTCGGCGAGGTCGCGCTGCCATTCGCGCTCGAGTAACTCATCGAGGCTCGTGACCGCACTCTCGCTGGCCATGGTCGCGACCGGCGCGATCAAGGAGACTGTGCAGAGCATGGCGAGCAGGGGTCCTTGGCTGGGCATGCGGTCGCTCCGCTCAGGTTGGCCGGTCGAAAGACGACTATAACCCGAGCCAGTTGTCCGGGCAGGCTGGCACATACGCATGCATGATGACCCGGGCAGGGGAGTTTCCGCTAGAATCCACGGTATCGCGATGAGATCCTGCCGGAGAGTCCGCAGCAGTGCGGCGCCGAAGGCGCAACCCGCCCGGAAACGCTCAGGCACCAGAACGGCGGGAACTGGCGAACTCTGGAGAGTGGTCCCAAGGGGCCCACCGAAGGGGAGCGGCCCCGGGAACAGACCGGTACCCAATCTCTCAGGTTTCAGGACAGAGGGGCGGCGGACACGCAAGGCCCGCCGCCCTTTTTTTGCCATGGCGGGCCGAGGCTGCATGACGATGAAACGCACACCGCTCTACGACCAGCATGTCGCCGCCGGCGCGCGCATCGTGGACTTCGGCGGCTGGGACATGCCGGTAGCCTATGGCTCGCAGATCGAGGAGCACCACGCAGTGCGCCGGGATGCCGGCATGTTCGACGTTTCCCACATGTGCACAATCGACCTGCGCGGCGCCGGCGCGCGCGCGCTGCTGATGCGCCTGCTC
>Ga0247727_10000959_pt1 | contig 70332 bp, 43 predicted proteins | sample WisWelCaveWW1625_FD_202498 | JGI IMG/M metagenome (GOLD analysis project Ga0247727, IMG submission 202498) | Biofilm microbial communities from Wishing Well Cave, Virginia, United States - WW16-25 | ecosystem: Environmental > Aquatic > Deep subsurface > Groundwater > Cave microbial mat | place... | reverse complement strand
AACAACGTTATCGTCAGCATCGTGGTCTCGCACATCGTCATCGACTTGCATATTTCCAATGGTATTTGTCATTATGTTCTCACTAAAAACAGCAACACATTCTGGACATTATACCCAGAATGACAAAAGGTAGTTTATGATTGGACGAACGATTTCACATTATCCCGACAAAAGATGTCGGGACGCCAAAAGAAGGCGCAACCTCTTTTCTACAATAACAATACAATTGACATGATCGGACAAATTCCAAAATCACCCAAGAGTCCCGACTCGTCGGGACGATTGGTTGTGATTTTGCGAATCCCGCCGTCATTTGGCGGGACAATAAGGAGCTATTGATGATTGGACAAGTGATATCACACTATAAGATTCTTGAAAAACTCGGTGAGGGCGGCATGGGTGTAGTGTATAAAGCGGAAGATACCACGCTCAAACGCACCGTTGCACTGAAGTTTCTTCCTCAACATGTCAGCGCGAGTGAAACGGACAAAGCCCGCTTCCTGCTCGAAGCACAAGCTGCCGCAGCTCTGAACCATCCTAATATCTGTACCATCTATGGCATCGAAGAACATGAGGGTCCTGCCTACGCTGGCGCTCCGGCTGGCAAGCAGACATTTATTGCTATGGAGTTTGTTGATGGACAAACCCTCAGAGAAAAACGGGGAACGATTAATCTCAGCAAGGCAATCGAGATCGGTATCCAAGTTGCAGATGGTTTAGCGATTGCGCATGAAAAGGGAATAGTGCATCGGGACATCAAGCCCGAAAACATCATGGTGAGGAAAGATGGCATCGTCCAAATCATGGACTTTGGGTTGGCAAAACTACGAGCTTCAAGGGCGAGCCGATTGACAAAAGAAGGAAGCACCGTTGGCACTGCGGGGTACATGTCGCCGGAACAAGTCCAGGGGCAAGATACAGATCATCGCTCAGACATTTTCTCGCTTGGTGTGTTGCTGTATGAATTGTTTGCTGGAGAACTTCCGTTCAAAGGTGTGCATGAGACAGCGTTGCTGTACGAGATTGTGAATGTCGATCCTGCGCCGATGAGTTCGGTCAAATCGGAAATTGATCCTGAACTCGACCGCATTGTATTGGAGTGTATGCAGAAAGAGCCCGATGAACGGTATCAAGGCGTAAAAGATATTTCCAAAGACCTTAAACGATTTAAGAGAGAGTCGAGCCGTCAGCGTGCTACACGTACAATGTCGACGCGTCAATTCCAAAAAACGAGTGTCGCTGAACAGCTCCCTGGTGTACAGAGCCCGCAACCATGGACAAAATTGGTATGGCCAATATTGACCGTTGTATTCGCTCTCACTGTGGTTGTACTCATATGGAGTCCATGGCAAAGCCAAGATGTCACAAATCGACCCGTCATGCGTTTTTCGATCGACCTACCTCAGAACGCACCGATGGGAGGAGTGGGTTCAGGGCTCGACATCTCTCCTGATGGCAAGTATCTTGTTTATGTGTCACAAGAGTCCGGTCTTTCACAACTGTTTCTCAGACGGATGGATCTGTTGGAGGCACAAGCGATCACCGGGACAGAAGGCGCTGTGTATCCATTCTTCTCGCCTGATGGACAATGGATTGCATTTCAGGTAGGTGATAAATTAAAGAAGATCTCTGTCTTCGGTGGGGCACCAGAAGATATATGCAATACCGATGGCTTGATCCGAGGCGGCTGGTGGGGGCCTGACAACACGGTGTTCTTTGGGCATCTTAATAAGGGCATCTTGCGCGTCTCTGCTCAAAGTGGGACGCCGGAAGTTGTGACCTTTCTTGATTCCGCCAGCGGTGAGATAAGTCATCGATTTCCACAATTGCTTCCCGACGGAAAAACGCTAATCTTCACTGTCAAGCTTAACAACATCGCCACATTTGATGAAGCGATTATCGCTGCTCAGCGACTTGATAAAAGCGAAAAGAAAATACTTGTGAGAGGAGGAACGGCTGCTCGTTACCTCCCCACAGGGCATCTTCTTTATGTCCGGGGTAAGTCGTTTTTTGTTGTTCCTTTTGATGCCGATAACCTCAAAGTAACCGGACCTCCGACGCAATTGTTCGATGGTGGATGGCTCAATCCATTCTCAGGCGATGCAAATTTCAGTGTTTCAAGCTCTGGAATGTTAGTCTATGTTCCCCTTGGCTCATCGTCGTTTGATATCAATACCGTGGCTTGGATGAACCGTCAAGGGAAAATCCACACTGTACTTGACAAACCCCGTCCGTATTTCAATGGCACAATCTCGCCCGATGGACAGAAATTAGCGCTGGCGATCAATGCGGCAAACGATGATATCTGGGTCTATCATCTCACGCGTGGGACGCTCACACGATTGACGTTTGGTGGAGGTAATCATGGATCTCCGATCTGGACACCCGATGGAAAATATGTAGTTTATTCAGCAGAGAAGGGAAGATCTCCCAACCTGTTTCGAAAATCATGGGATGGCAGCGGAACTGAAGAACGGTTAACACAGAGTGACCAAGCCCAGCTACCAACATCGATCACTCCGGATGGCAAGCATCTCTCATTCATTCAGAACGGAGATGTTTGGATTCTGCCGCTGGATGGCGACCGAAAACCGTGGCCATTCCTCCAGTCGCCAGCCGACGAGCCGTTTGCCGCGTTTTCCCCTGATGGTCACCGGATTGCATATCAATCGAATGAGTCAGGAAAATATGAGGTGTTTGTTACTTCATTCCCCAAGCGTGAAGGTAAGTGGCAAATTTCATCCGCGGGTGGCTTCGGGCCTATCTGGTCACGAAACGGAAAAGAACTGTTCTATGTGAATGGCACATCTCTCATGGTCGCTGACGTTTCATTGCAGCCAACATTCGACTACTCTACTCCGAGAAAGATCAGTGAAATTCCCCCCTATACATCTGGACCGTGGGATATCTCACTTGATGGGCAACAGCTCATGATGATTGTATCGCCAACACAGCAGATCACAACGACCAAAATCAACGTGGTCTTGGAGTGGTTCGACGAGTTGAAGAAGAAATTTTCAGATAATACAAAGTAAATTATTACTAGAGATGATTGGCCAAATAATATGACAAACATTTTTTCAATGACACATTGAATCATTGATTCAATGGATAAATCAACCAATGAATAAATTATGATAGGACAAATAATATCACATTATCCCGACGAAAAACGTCGGGACGCCAAAAGAAGGCGCAATCTCCTTCCCACAATGATGAGGTCAAGGTTATGATTGGTCAGACTATTTCCCATTATCCCGACAAAAGATGTCGGGACGCCAAAAGAAGGCGCAACCTCTTTTCTACTATAACAAGACAATTGACATGATCGGACAAACAATATCACACTATAAAATCTTGGAGAAGCTCGGTGAGGGAGGCATGGGTGTTGTCTATAAAGCCGAAGACACCACGCTCAAGCGCACAGTTGCACTCAAGTTTCTTCCCCAGCATGTCAGTGCAAGCGAAACGGACAAAGCCCGCTTCCTGCTCGAAGCTCAGGCTGCCGCCGCACTGAACCATCCTAACATTTGTACTATCCACAGTATTGAGGAACATGACGGTCCTGCCTACGCTGGCGCTCCGGCGGGCAAGCAGACATTTATCGCTATGGAATTTGTCGATGGTCAGACACTGAGAGAGAAACGTGGCACAATCAATCTTGGTAAAGCAATCGACATCGGTATTCAGGTTGCAGAAGGACTTGCCATAGCGCATGAAAAGGGAATAGTGCATCGCGACATCAAGCCCGAAAACATCATGGTGAGGAAAGACGGCATCGTCCAAATCATGGACTTTGGACTAGCAAAGCTAAGAGCATCAAGAGCAAGTCGCTTGACGAAAGAAGGAAGCACAGTTGGTACGGCGGGTTATATGTCACCCGAACAAGTACAGGGACAAGATACTGATCATCGGTCGGATATTTTCTCACTTGGTGTGCTGTTGTATGAGCTCTTTTCCGGAGAGTTGCCGTTCAGAGGTGTGCACGAAACAGCACTGCTCTATGAAATAGTCAATGTTGATCCGGCACCGATGAGTGCAACTAAGCCGGAGATTGATCCTGAACTCGATCGTATTGTTTTGGAGTGCTTACAAAAAGAACCTGACGAGCGCTACAACTCAGTCAAAGATATTGCAAAGGATCTTAAGCGATTCAAGCGTGAGTCAGGCCGTTCGAAAGTAACTCGTGTTTCTCGCCCAGCGTACATTCAGTCAGATACTCGACAGATCGAGGCAAAACCTACAGCCAAATTCAATACAGAACGCATCGTGTGGATTACAGCTTTGGTGGTTGTCGTCGCAGTATTCATTATGAAAATGATGAGCAGTGTTGATGTAGAAAAACAACCTCCATTGAATGTTCGCTTCACAATTTCACCGCCGGAGAAAACTGTCATCGGTGAAACAACGGTTTCTCCCAATGGAAAAATTGTTGCGTTTAGTGCAACGGGCGAAGGGTTAACGCTTCTCTGGGTTCGACCGCTCAGTGCACTGAATTCGCAGGCATTACCTGGTACAGAAAAATGCAGAGTTTCCATTCTGGTCGCAGGACAGCCGTTATATAGGATTCTTCGCCGATGGCAAACTTAAAAAAATTGACGTCACCGGCGGTACGCCAATTGCCATTTGTGATGCGTCGGGGGGATTCGGTGGTGCATGGAATGCAGTAGGAGAAATACTTTTTTCATCTGATAAAGGGGGATTGTTCCGTGTTTCTGCCGGAGGCGGTGTGCCGAAGCAGGTTACTTTTTTGGATTCAACAGCAAAGGAATCGTCTCATCGCTGGCCCTCATTTCTTCCGGACGGGAAAAGATTTTTGTTTGTTGCTCTTCGTGTATTTGATGAGACATCGACAACATATCTTTCCTCTATAACTGATACAACGAGGATACCGATCCTCAGCTCCGACGCGAACGTCGTTTTTGCACCACCTTCCAATGTATTATTCCTGAATAATCGAACATTGATGAGTCAGCAGTTCGATCTCGATAAAGGAACATTGGCAGGAGAACCACATCCGGTTGCGGTAAACGTGGGGTACGTCCCGATCTTGGCACTGGGTGATTTTTCATACTCGCAGGCAGGTATACTTACGACGGGTGGAGGGAGATCAGTGAATCGCCAATATGCATGGTTTACAAGGACTGGTCAGCAAGTTGGTGTAGCGTGTCCTCCGGGGAATTATTTTGATATTGCTCTTTCACCATCCGGTCTGTCTGCGGCAATACAACGCGTCGATGTTCAAACAAATTACTCTGATATCTGGATTATCGACCTTCCTCGATCGCTCCTCTCAAGGTTTACATTCGATCCTGCGGTAGAGGATGACCCGATCTGGTCCTCAGATGGCAAGTATGTTTATTTCTCAAGTACCAAAGAAGGAACGTATAATATTCATCGAAAAGTCTCAACCAGTGTTGGATCTCCGGAAGTTGTTACACCCGCCGGTCTTTCACAACGCCCAATGGATATATCGAGGGACGGCAGATATCTGCTCTATGAGGTTAATAATCCAAAAACAAGTGAAGATATTTGGATTCGTATGCTTGACAGTACGAAAGAATCTCACCCATTTCTTGCGAGCGAGTTTAGCGAAGGCTTTCCTCGATTTTCACCTGATGGAAAGTGGGTTGTGTATACATCAAATGAATCCGGTAAGAACGAAGTGTATGTGCAGAGTTTTTCTGCTTCTGGCGGCAGATGGCAAGTTTCGATTAATGGTGGCTCACAACCGCGATGGCGTCAGGATGGTACTGAATTATTCTATATTGCCCCAGATCTTAAATTAATGGCAGTAGAAACAAAGACAGGAGTTACGTTCGATTTTGGATTGGCGAAACCACTTTTTCTCACGCGTGTCGATAGCTACGACGCACCGAATAGGTATATCGTCGCTGGAAACGGGCAGAAGTTTTTAATTAACATTCCCATTGGAGATGAATTCGCAAATCCTATTACAGTGACTATTAATCCAGATTTGTAATTGGAGATTTAATGATAGGTCGAACAATATCGCATTACAAAATTCTTGAGAAATTGGGTGAGGGAGGAATGGGCGTTGTCTACAAAGCAGAAGACACCAAGCTCAAGCGTATTGTTGCTCTCAAGTTCCTGCCAACAACAACCTCTGCCGACCAATCTGAAATCCAGCGGTTTATCCATGAAGCTGTTGCTGCTTCTGCGCTTGATCACCCAAACATCTGCACAATTTACGAGACTCAAGAAACAGATGATGGCACGATGTTCCTTGCCATGGCATACTATGATGGTGAAACACTCAACCGGAAGATTGCTTCGAAGAAATTTTCGATGGAGGAGGTATTGGATGTTGCTTCGCAAATCGCACGCGGTTTAGCAAAGGTTCACGAACAGGGGGTTGTACACCGTGATATCAAGCCCTCAAACATCATGATCACAAAAGATGGAACAGTAAAAATTTTAGACTTTGGGCTTGCTAAGTTGCGTGGGAAAACCAAGGTGACTAAAACAGGTACCACAGTTGGAACCACGGAGTATATGTCGCCCGAGCAGGCACGAGGTGACCCGATGGATCATCGCTCAGATATTTTTTCCTTTGGCATTGTGTTGTACGAAATGATCACAGGTCAACGGCCTTTTCGGGGTGATTATGATGCCGCGACTATTTACTCCCTACTGAACGAACAACCTGAGCCGTTGGCGCGCTACAAGTCGGGTGTCTCGGGCGAATTACAACGGATCACGAGCAAGGCGTTGGATAAAGACCCTGAAACCCGCTACCAGCACATTGATGATATGTTTGCCGACTTGAAAAAAGTAGGAAGAACTTCCAGTTCATCACACACGTATTCATCGGCAGACCTTTCTTCGACCCACCAACAACAGTCCGGAGGATCGTTTCTTGCGAAGCACAAATTGTGGATTGGTGGAGCCACTGCTGCGTTCATCGCTGTTGCGACTCTCGCCGTATTCGTTCTGCGCCCGTGGAAGTCAACCGCCGAGATCAATCCCGCTATGTCAACGCGGGTATTGGAAATCCCCCTTGCGAATATCCAGTATCACGGACTCTCAGGCGATGGTAACTGGGCGGCTTTTCCGGCGAAAGACGCGGAAGGCAAATGGCATGTCTATTTTATGAATACCAGCGAGGGAGAACCAAAAGTGATTACCACCGACTCGATGAACAATATAAATTCAGTTGATGTTTCGTTGGACGGCAGTCGCGTGGCGTATGACGCCATTATTCCGGGAAGTAACGACAGACCCAATCTCTTTCTGACCTCAGCGCTCGGGGGCGGGTCCAGATTGATAGTTCAAAATGGATTGTTTCCACGATGGCAGCCGGACGGCAAGCGCATTTACTTTTTCAGAGGGCTTAACGAGGTGCCAAGCTCTTCAAACAAACTTGAAATATGGAGTATGACACCAGAAGGGACAGAGGAACGGCGGGAATTCATTGACAGCATTTCAGTTCCGGGAACAATTTCTCTATCTGTTTCACCGGACGGGAAAGAGGTCGTATGGTTGCGCACATTCCCGGACGGGGCGTATCAGGAGGTGGTGATTCGCAATCTCGCATCCGGCACGGAGCGGCAGCTCACGTTCAACAAGAAGAATATCGACGAAGTCTGCTGGGCTTCGAACAATCAGATCATCTTTTCATCAAACAAAAGCGGCAACACAAACCTCTGGATGATACCGGCTGAGGGGGGAGAACAGGTACAGATCACGAAGGGATTGGGTCCCGACCTCGGCATCAAAATCTCCACTGATCTAAAGAAATTGCTTTACTATGAACGCCAGGATGTGGGCGATTTTTGGATCGGTTCCTTAGAGTCAGGAACAGCGCGCCAGATAACGTTTGACGACAGAAGAAAGTTTAATCCGTGCCTCTCGCCCGATGGAAAACTCATCGCGTTTGAAATGTATAGTGCAGACCCGCTCACCCGCTCTAATGCAATCTATGTGAGCAACCGTGATGGATCCAATCGGAGGCAACTTGCTTCAAACGCAGGGATGTTGGTTTCTGAAGCCAAGTGGTCTCCCGATGGCTCGCGACTCTCGTATGTTGCCTATAATCTCGCACTCCCATTCGATTCTTCCGGTGCGGCGAAGGTGTATGTGATCGATGCGGTGAGAACCGGCGCCCCAAAACTTATCGCCGACGGAAATCCGTGGATCTGGCTTAATGCAGACAGCTTGTTATTGCTCAACGTTGGAAAAACCTGGATAGCATCGCTCGCAACTGGGCAAGTGAATCAGTTTTTCGAGGACTCGACGGTTGCCATTCCCGTGGCCGGCAGCAAGTATATTCGATACGTTGATCTTCACAAATCGCAAGCATATACCAATTGGATTGTTGAGGTGGATGCCTCGTTCAAACGGAAGGGAACAGCACGGAGACTTTACAGTTGGAAAGACGGATTTGAGGGATTTATGGAACCACCATTGCGGGATTTCATAATTTTTAGGAATGCTGCTGGGAAATTATTGAAAGTGTGGATAGCAACCGGCAAGGAAGAGCTGATCCCGGGTACGTTCTCTAACATTGATAATGGTGAAAGGTTTGCTCTGAATCCGGGAACGAAAGAATTTATCTACCAGATAAATCGAAACAAGGGGAAGCTGGTGATGATAGAGAATTTATTTAAGTAGGAACAAAAAATGATCGAACAAATAATATCTCACTATATACAAGCTGTAGCCGCAAGCTTTTGCCGACCCGAAGGGTTCCTTCGGAAAGGCATCCCTTTGGGAAGCTTGCGGTCGTGGATATCAACATCACGCAGACTAAAGTCTGCGGCTACCAAGGAATGTTTATGATTGGTACAACAATATCGCACTATAAAATCTTAGAGAAACTGGGCGAAGGAGGAATGGGCGTTGTCTATAAAGCCGAGGACCTCAAACTCAAACGATTGGTTGCTATTAAATTTCTTCCACAAAAACTCTCTCTGCATGGTGAGGAGAAAGAACGTTTTACACTCGAAGCTCAATCGGCATCAGCGCTAAATCATCCCAATATCTGTACCATTCATGAGATCGATGAAGCAGATGGTGAAACGTTTATCGTCATGGAATACCTTGACGGCATAACCTTGCGCGAGTGGGTCAGGAAAAAGGGAGAACAATCTGAAGGCTACCGCAAACTTGGTGCAAAAGAAGCAATAGATGTTGCAACGCAAATTGCCGAGGGGCTTGAAAAAGCGCACGAAAAAGGAATCATTCATCGGGATATTAAATCCGAGAACATCATGATTACTGAAGATGGCAGGGCAAAGATTATGGATTTTGGACTTGCCAAGCTGCGTGGTGTTTCCAAGCTGACGAAAACAGGAAGCACTGTCGGCACGGTTGCGTATATGTCGCCGGAACAAGTGGAGGGAATGGAAACTGATCATCGAACGGATATCTTCTCGTTTGGTGTTGTCCTCTACGAAACGCTGGCTGGCCAATTGCCCTTCCGCGCTGAACACGAAACTGCGATGATGTATGAGATTATCAATGTCGAGCCGAAACCAATCACTGAGATGAAACAGAGTGTTGATGCCGAATTGAACCGGATTGTTATGAAGTGCATGGAGAAAGATCGGGATGTTCGGTATCAAAGTATGAAGGACGTTGTTGTCGATCTTCGGCGATACCGGCGCGACAGTCATGGAAAAAAGATCGATCGTACGTCGGTCGTTCGCGAAACAGCTACAGAGCAACGTGCAGCTTCTATTCAAAAGCCGAATTGGATGAAGTTTGTCATCATGGGGAGTGTAGTCATCCTGCTTGGACTTGTCGCTTGGTATCTCTATGGTTCTCGCACAACATCAATTGATTCTCTTGCCGTACTACCGTTTGTAAATGCTTCAACTGATCCTAACACTGAATATTTAAGTGATGGTATAACGGATAATATTATCAATAAGCTTTCGCAGTTATCGCAGTTACGGGTTATTCCGCGAAGTATGGTCGCACGATATAAAGGAAAAGATATTGATCCGAGAGAAGTTGGCAAAGAGCTGAATGTCAGCGCCATTCTTACTGGAAAAGTTATTCAGCGAGGCGACGATCTGAGCATACAAACAGAACTCATCGATATAGGAAACGTTTCCCAGCTTTGGGGTGAACAGTATAATAAAAAACTGACAGATATTATCGCAGTCCAACAAGATATTGCTGAAAAAGTAACTGAGAAACTCAAGACACAGGTTAGCGGTGAAGAACGAAAACACCTTAGTGCACAACACACAACGAACGCTGAAGCATACCAGCTCTATTTGAAGGGCAGATATCACTGGAACAAAAGGACGGATGAAGGTGCTCTGAGGGCAATGCAGTATTTCAAACAAGCAATTGATATAGACCCTAACTTTGCATTGGCGTATTCAGGGATCGCAGACAGTTATATTACCTATTCATTTTCGAGTTCCAAGCCGAAAGAATACATGCCGCTCTTGAAAGCCGCAGCGTTAAAAGCACTGGAACTGGATGAGGGTTTGGCGGAGGCACATGCCTCATTGGCAATACATAAGGCATATTTTGATTGGGACTTTCCGGAAGCTGAAAAAGATTTGCGCCGTGCCATTGCACTGAATCCAAATTATGCAACAGCGCATCATTGGCTTGCAGAATTGCTCATCTGGCTTGGACGATTCGATGAAGGTTTGGCAATGTATGACCAAGCAACGAAACTCGATCCATTGTCACTTGCGATTGCCTCTGACGTTGGCGCAGGATATAATTTCGCTCGACAGTACGATCGTTCGATTGAACAACTCAAGAAAGTCATCGAGATGGATCCTAATTTCGTTAGATCGCATTTCTACATTATGTGGCCCTATATCAAGAAAGGAATGCCCGATGCTGTATTCCAATCATTAGTGAATGGGATGACCGTAAGAGGAGATAGTGCGAGCGTTATTGAAGAGGTGAAACGCGCATATCAACAATCAGGATTCAAGGGGGTGGCAAGGATGGAGCTTGACCGAGGAAGAGGATTTGGCGATGCCCAGAGTGTCTTCAATGCCGCAAAAAGCTATCTGGATCTTGGAGATAAAGAGAATGCGCTCAAATTTCTCGAATGGTCGTATGAGGAACGGCAATATTTTGTTGTGACATTACGTGTAGACCCGTATTGGGACGATCTCCGGAATGAACCAAAGTTCATTGCACTCTTGAAAAAAGTTGGATTTAAAAATTAATGAAGGAAGTGTTATAGCACTTACCCCTGCCTCTCAGTACACTATCGTTTGACAGAATCATTGTCATCATAGTAGTAAATCACTGGGTACTATTTGAGAAAGTTAAATTTCACCTTTGAATCTCCATGAGATTTCACTATTTTACACCAGATTTCGAAGAAAACCAACATTATCTCACAGGAAAAGAGTATGATCGGACAGACAATCTCGCAATACAAGATACTTGAGAAATTAGGTGAAGGAGGAATGGGTATTGTTTATAAAGCCCATGACTCGAAACTGAACCGGACTGTTGCCCTGAAATTTCTTCCGCACCATCTCAGCTCAACACCTGAGGAGGAGGCTCGTTTTCTTCAGGAGGCACAAGCAGCCGCAACTCTTAATCATCCTAACGTTTGTACCATCTTTGATATTAAGGAGCATGACAAACAGCAGTTTATCGTCATGGAATGTATTGAGGGCGTTACGCTGAGGAAGAAGATCGCCTCCGGCGCATTGTCTCTCGAGAATGCAATTGCTTATGCTCTTCAGATTGGTGATGCGCTCCATGAAGCGCACCAGAAGGGGATAGTTCACCGCGATATCAAAGCTGATAATATCATGGTGAATACGAAGAACAGCGTTAAGGTGATGGACTTCGGCCTTGCCAAGCTGAAAGGATCGCTTAAGCTGACGCGGACGTCGAGCACGGTGGGGACGCTGGCATATATGGCGCCCGAGCAAATCCAGGGCGGCGAAGTCGATGCAAGGTCCGATATCTTCTCCTTTGGTGTTGTGCTGTACGAAATGCTCACAGGGCGTATGCCGTTCCGCGGAGACCATGAGGCGGCAATGATGTACTCTATTCTGAATGAAGAACCTGAGACATTACAGAAATATCTTCCGGAAGCTCCCTCGGAATTACTACATGTTTTCGGAAGAGCATTAGAAAAGAATCCAGAAGATCGATATCAATCGGTGCACGATATGGTGATCGATCTGCGGCGCTTGAAGAAAGAATCGACAAAAGTCTCGCGGGCATCAATGCCTGCAATGAACGTCGCGCCACAAGCAAGCACAACATTCGCACCAGCACCAACAACTACAGTCACAGTATCCCAGCCGACACAACCACTTCCTTCTGAAGCGCTAAAACCGCCAAAGCGTTGGCTCATCCCTTCAGCAATCTCAATTGTGATAGTCGTACTTGGCATTGTTGCATATTTCTTCTTACTTCCAAAAGGAGAGAACGGTAACGGTGAACGATTACCGATTGCGGTTGCCGACTTTGTCAATCAAACGGGTGAGAAAGAATTGGATGGGCTTTCGGGAATGCTCATCACGGCGATGGAACAGTCGAGGCGTTTGTCTGTGCTGACGCGGTCACGGATGTTCGACATCCTGAAATCGATGGGCAACACAAATGTCGATAAGATTGATGAGAGTCTCGGCAAAGCGATTTGCAATCAGGCAAATATCGGCGCGCTGGTTACTGCTTCGATACGGAAGTTTGGCAAACTTTATACAATCGACCTAAAGGTTCTCGATCCCCGAAAGAACGAGTACATCTTCACAGCAAAAGAAGAAGGTGAAGGACAGGAAAACATTCCAGCAATGCTCGATAAGCTCTCGGAAAAGACCAGACTCGGATTGAAAGAGAAGGCAACCGAGGTGCGTGCAGCTACTCAGAAAATAGCTGAAGCAACTACGACGAATCTTCAGGCATACCAGTATTACTTTGAAGGTGAGCAACTGATCAATAAGCTGAAGTTCAAAGAAGCTGCGGAAGAATTTGGAAAGGCAGTTGCCATCGATACGACGTTTGGGCTGGCGTACTACCGTATGGCGTATGCCCTTGCCTGGGGCAGCGACCCGGGAGCGGAAGATGCAATCAACAAAGCGATGCAGTACATCGACAAGATTCCTGAGAAAGAGCGGTACTATGTACGAGGCGAACATGCAATCATTCAAAAGGATGTTCAGCGGGGGCTTTCCATCTACAAAGAACTCATTAGTTTGTATCCCAATGAAAAGGAAGCGATCTATATTATTGGTGACTATTCCTTCCACCTTCAAGACTATCCGGCCGCCATTGCACATCTCGAAAGAGTTCTTGCGATGGATCCGACATTCGAGCGAGCCTATCAGCACTTGTGCTGGACATATTCGGTGAGGCGAGAGTATGATATGAAGATGCAATTTGCCAGACAGTATGTAACGAAAGTTCCCGCTGTCGAATCATATCTGTTGTTTGCCGATACATACGTCAATCAGGAAAAGTTCGACAGTGCACTGCAGATATTCTCCCGCGCTCTTGAAGCGTTTCCGAACAACGGGCGAATCATTCAGGATATCGGAGCGACCTACTTAATGCAGAATGAACTTGTGAAGTCCGAGACGGAGTACGACAGACTCATCCACCCATCGCGAACGGCGGAAGATCAGCGTAATGGTTATTGGGGACTAATTAACGTGAATATTCTTCGAGGTAAATATCGGGAAGCAGTCCGGATGGTCGACAGAATTCAAGAGATCAACTTGCATCAGGATGACAAGCCGTCGTTAGGTATGAACCACGCTTGGAAGGCAGTCTATTTCAAAGAGCTTCTTGGTGATGCAGACGCCGCACGTTCAGAACTGCAACAAGCAGATGAGTACCGTGAGGCAGGGGATCTGAATTATTATATCGGAATTTACAACGCCTTGATCGCCCTCGGTGACTTTGTCAAGGCTCGTGAAATAGGGAAGACTAAGTTATCAACGGTCTTTCCTAAATTTGACTACCATGTTGATGGGTATCAGAGTATGAGTTCTGGGAATTATGTGGCAGCAATTACAAGTTTTAAAGCTCTTGAACCCGTCATCAATCAAACTGAGCTTCTTCGGTTGGCAGAGTGCTACGTTGCTACGGAACAGATCGACAAAGCAATCGAGGTTGTGCAAAGGCTCCAGCGGACATACTCGACGCTTTTCAACTTTCCCGCGGATCGAGCGAGAACGTTGGTGAAGAGTTACCATCTCTTGGGAAAGGCGTACGAAAAGAAGGGAGATAAAAACCCCGCACTCAAAAACTATCAGAAGGTATTGGAACTTTGGAAAGATGCGGACAAGGATATTCCTGACTACATAGAGGCAAGGACGCGTCTGGCGAAGTTGAAGGGGATGGCAAGCAAATGATTGGACAAGTTATCTCCCATTATAAAATTCTTGAAAAATTAGGCGAAGGTGGGATGGGCGTCGTCTACAAAGCCGAAGACACGAAGCTCGACCGGCTCGTTGCACTCAAGTTTTTGCCTTCTCACCTTGCGGCTTCAGAACAGGACAAAGCCCGGTTCATTCAGGAAGCGAAAGCCGCATCGGCGCTCAACCACCCGAATGTGTGTACTATCTATGCTATTGAAGAACACGAAGGTCCCGCCTCCGTCCCGCAAGGCGGGACTCCGGCGGGCAAGCAGTTGTTTATTGCTATGGAGTTTGTGGACGGGCAAACGCTTCGCGAGAAACGGGGTTCCGTAAACTTCAAACAGGCAATTGATATCGGCATCCAAATAGCCGATGGTTTAGTAGCGGCACATGAGAAAGGGATTGTTCACCGCGACATTAAGCCCGAGAATATTATGATCCGCAAAGACGGTATCGCACAGATCATGGATTTCGGTTTGGCGAAGTTACGTGCGAGCGGGAGCAAAATTACGCGGTTGACGAAAGAAGGGAGTACAGTCGGCACGGCAGGTTATATGTCGCCGGAACAAGTACAAGGGCAGGATACCGATCATCGCTCCGATATTTTCTCTTATGGAGTTCTCTTATACGAATTACTCACAGGACAACTACCATTCAAAGGCATACACGAGACCGCGCTCGCCTATGAGATTGTGAATGTCGATCCACCTCCCATGTCGGCCGTAAAACCGGAGATCGATCCGAATCTCGACGCAATCGTTCTTCAGTGCCTCGAGAAAGATCCGCGTGAGAGAAATCAATCCGTCGCGCAAATCTCACTTGACTTGAAGCGATACCGCCGCGAGTCGAGCAGGCAGAAGATGAGCCGAGTGACTGCCGCCCGTCCTGCCATAAAAGTGGAACAATTTCCTGAGGTTGACACACCTTCGGGAAAGTCTCGACAAAAGAATTTTGGATACATACTCTCCGGCTTGTTATCAATTGCAGTAATTCTTCTTCTCTGGAGTCCTTGGAAGAAAGAAGCAGACACAGCTCGGCCAAGTATGCACTTCTCCATCGATCTTCCTGAAAATGCACCGGTCGCTGGAGGTGCAAGCGGGGTTGCGGTTTCGCCCGATGGAAGATTCGCTGTCTATTCCGCTGCGATTCCGAATGGACGACAACTCTATATTCATCGTATGGATCAATTGACCTCTCAACCGCTTCCCGGTACAGAAGCTGGCGGCGAGGCGGCATTTTCCCCTGATGGTCAATGGATAGTGTTTAACGCAGCTAACCAAAAACTTGTCAAGGTATCAATCTCCGGCGGCGCTCCGGAGGTGCTCTGTCCCACACAAGGACCAACACGCGGTGTGTACTGGGCTTCAGATAATACAATATACTTTGGTCAGGTCAGCAATAGCATCGCACGCGTCTCCGCCAATGGGGGAACTCCGGAAGCGGTCACCACGCTCGATACTGCCGCCGGTGAAATCAGTCATCGTTTCCCGCAGGTTCTTCCCGATGGGAAAACAATTATTTTTACGATCAAACAGAATAACATTACATCATTTGACGAAGCGATTATAGCGGCTCAGCAAATCGGTACAACAGAACGAAAAATTCTTGTGAGAGGAGGAATGTATGCACGGTACATTCCGAGCGGTCACCTTGTATATGGACGTGATTTTACAATTTTTGCAGTGCCATTCGATGCGGATCGACTGGAAGTGAAAGGCGCTCCGGTTCAAATTGAAGCAGGCGTTTGGATGCTAGCGGGATCAGGACAAGCAGCCGTAGATTTTTCAAACAATGGCATGCTGGTTTTTGCTCCGCAAGGTCAGTTGACAACCAACAATTCCACACTTGCATTGATGGATCGAACAGGAAACATTTCTCCTTTGCTCGATACGCTGAGAACGTATGTGAATCCTGTGTTTTCTCCTGATGGTAAGAAGATCGCGACGGGCATTAATGCGGCGAACAATGACGTTTGGATTTATCATATTGGACGAGCCGTTCTAACCCGGTTGACGTTCGGTGGCGGAAATAATGATTTTCCTATCTGGTCGCCAGACGGCAGATATGTCGTTTACTCCGCCGAGAAGGGTAAGTCCCCCAACCTTTTTAGAAAGCCATGGGACGGAAGTGGGGTTGAAGAGCGGCTCACAAGTAGTCCAAATACACAAACTGCAGGTTCATTTACGAGCGATGGTACTACGTTATCGTTTAATGAGAATGGCGATATCTGGATTCTGCCGCTTGACTCCAAAGGAGAACGGAAGCCGTGGCCCTTTATCCAGTCTGCTGCAAATGAACAATGGGGGCTCTTCTCTCCCGATGGCCGGTGGATGGCATATACCTCAGACGAGTCAGGAAAGAATGAAGTAAATGTTGTCGCTTTTCCGAAAAAGGAAGGTAAGTGGCAAATTTCAAACGGAGGAGGCGACTTGGCGGGTTGGTCCCTCGATGGAAAAGAATTATTCTACATTAATAACAATACGGTGATGAAGGTTGATGTACTTACTGCGACAACATTCGATTTTTCTGTGCCGCAAAAAGTTTGTGAAATACCGTCCAATGCCAACCTTGCCGATATCTCGCCGGACGGAAAAAAATTTCTTGTCGTTGTCTCTCGTGCGGGACGGTTAGGTATCCCGCGATTGGAAGTCGTTACCGAATGGTTTGAAGTTGTAAAGGGAAAATTTGCGGGGAACAAAAACTGAACAATATTAGAATTATTTTTTCAATTTCTGATTGAGTCATTGATTCAATGGATAAATGAACAAATGAAGAAATACCTATGATTGGTTCAACTATATCTCACTATAAGATTCTTGAAAAATTAGGCGAAGGTGGCATGTCCCAAACTTTCCCACGAGCGCAGCGAGTGGATGAAAGTTTGAGGATCCCGCTGGAGCGAAGCGTAAGCGGGAGGCATGGCATATGATTGGACAAGTTATATCCCATTATAAAATCCTAGAGAAATTAGGCGAAGGCGGGATGGGCGTCGTGTATAAAGCCCAGGACCTTAAGCTTGATCGTATGGTTGCCATCAAGTTTCTTCCCTCACATCTATCAGCTTCTGCCGATAACAAGGCGCGTTTCCTGCAGGAAGCAAAGGCAACTGCCGCTCTCAATCATCCCAACATCTTAAGCGTCTATGAAGTTGACGAGCAAGATAACTCTTTGTTTTTTGCGATGGAATATCTTGAGGGAACGACACTCAAGAAGCATATTACTAATCTAAAGTCAGGTACGGGCATACCGGTGAATCAAACAATCGAGTGGATATCCCAGATTGCTGAAGGGTTAAAGGCGGCACATGGAAAGAACATTGTCCATCGTGACATCAAGCCCGAGAATGTCATGCTTACCAAAGATGGTAAGCTCAAGATCATGGATTTCGGCATCGCCAAACTTAAGAGCAGTTCTGGTCTGACGAAAACGGGAACCTCGCTGGGAACACTGTCGTATATGTCACCTGAGCAAGCACAGGGTTCAACGGCTGATCACAGATCCGATATTTGGTCAATGGGAGTTGTCTTTTTCGAGATGCTTACAGCAGATCTTCCGTTTAAGGCTGAACATGAAGCAGGATTACTCTACCTCATCGTAAATCAGGATCCTCCCTTACCGAGTGATTTTGATCGGACAATTCCGCCTCACATAAATGATATCGTGCGAAAGATGCTTATGAAGGATCCTGTTCAGCGTTATCAGAGCGCAGACGACGTTCTGCGAGCGTTGAGCGCAGTTCAAACAGAAATAAAAGCTGGGACGACAGCAGTTGAAAAGAAGGCTATTGCCGTACTTCCGTTTGCGAACATCGGAGGAGACAAAGACAACGAATACTTTGGCGATGGATTGACCGAAGAACTGATCGTTAACCTCTCGCAGTTGAAAGACATCGAGGTTATTTCAAGATCGAGCTCGATGCAATTCAAAGGAACCAACAAGGATATTAAAGCCGTAGGAAGAGAACTGAAGGCACGTTATATCCTTGAGGGGAGCGTACGAAAATTCCAGGATAATTTAAGGATTGCTGTGCAGCTTATCGATGTGGAAAACGGTCGTCAGCTTTGGGCTGGATCGTATAAAGGTACCATCGCCGATGTGTTCGACATACAAGAACAAGTATCGAAGCAAATTGTTGAAGCGTTGATGGTAAAATTAACGCCCACGGAAAAAACAGTTCTCACGAAGCGTACAACACTCAACGCCGAAGCATTCGATTGCAACCTCCGGGCGAGGGACTTTCTGAACCGTCGAACGAAAACGAGCGTCAACATGGCGATACAGTTTTTTCAAAAAGCGATTGAGTTCGATCCTCGGTACGCTTCCGCTTATGCTGGACTTGGGGAATCTTACGGCATACTCTATCGTGATTTCGACCGCAAAGAAATGTGGCTTGACCGTGCTCTCGAGGTGAGTTTGAAGGCAATCATGTACGACGCCACGTTGTCTGAGGCGTATGCATCTCTCGCACTTGCATACTTTGGTAAGAAAGCGTTTGATGAATCGCTCGAAGCATGCCAAAAAGCTATTCTCCTCGATCCGAAGAATCACAACGCGTATTGGATCCTTGCCAGGATTTACCATTCCACCGACCGGGATCGGGAAGCGGCAAATGCATTGGAAAAATCTATTGCTCTGAGTCCGGGATTTCTTCAAGCCTACGATGACCTCTCAAATGTCTATGAAAGGCTAGGTGAAAAGGAAAAATTCAAAGATCTCATGTATAGGGCTCTTGGAATCTATCCCAAATATCTATCCCAACATCCCGATGATGCATATCGACGTATGGCATTTGCAGTTAACTTGACTTATGTTGGCAGAACTGAGGAAGCACGAAGAGAAGGAGAGAAAGCGTTAGAATTAAGCCTTAGTGACCCAATCATGATGTACTATGGGGCATGCCTCTATTCACGATTGAAAGAACCGCATCGTGCAGTTGAGTTGTTAAAAAACGCTGTCGTCAACGGCTATGAAAATTTCGAATGGATAAAAAGAGACCCGGATTTCGACAACATCCGCAACGAGCCGGAGTATATTGAATTAATGAAAGGTAAGTAAACGAGTGATAGGCAAAACAATTTCACATTATCGAATCATCGAGAAACTCGGCGAAGGCGGGATGGGTGTCGTCTACAAAGCTCAAGATACTACGCTCGACCGTTTTGTCGCGTTAAAATTTCTTCCGAAACATCTATCTGAATCTCAGGAAAACAAAGCTCGGTTCATGCAGGAAGCAAAAGCTACTGCAGCGCTGAATCATCCCAATATCCTTGGAGTCTACGAAATTGATGAGATTGACGGCAGTCTTTTCTTTGCCATGGAGCTTATAGTGGGAAAAACATTGAAGTCTCATATCGCAAGTTTGAAATCAGCGACAGGTATTCCTCTCGATCAGGCCATCAATTGGGCAAAAGAAATAGCTGCGGGTCTCAGAGCTGCTCACGAAAAGAATATCATACATCGTGATGTTAAGCCGGAAAACGTTATGCTCACGAAGGATGGTCATTTGAAGATAATGGATTTTGGTATCGCAAAGCTTAAAGGAAGTACCGGGATGACGAAGACCGGATCCTCAATGGGAACTCTTGCGTATATGTCTCCCGAGCAGGCACAAGGAATTTCTGCTGATAACCGAGCCGATATATGGTCTCTGGGTGTGGTATTCTATGAGATGCTGACAGGTGAAGTACCGTTCAAGGCAGAACATGAGGCTGGTATGCTGTATCTTATTGTCAACGAGAACCCTCCTGTCCCGAGCGCGATGGATAAGAAAATTCCTCGACAGATTGATCCTCTGGTAACACGAATGCTGGAAAAGGATCGTGACAAAAGGTTTTCTTCGATGGGAGAGATTGTGACGGCTCTCGATCAAGTTCGGAAAGAAATCGAGGCTGCTGTAATGGCTCCGAAGGGCAAATCCATTGTTGTTCTTCCATTTGGTAATATAAGTCCTGATAAGGAGAGCGATTATTTTGGCGATGGCTTGACTGAAGAGCTGATAGTGAACTTGTCTAAACTCAAGGAAATTAGAGTAGTTCCGCGCGCCACGTCTATGCAATACCGGGAAACAAGTAAAGATGTTAAGAGCGTTGGACGTGAACTTGGTGTGCGATATATCTTGTCGGGAAATGTCAGAAAATTCCTAGACAATCTTCGCATCAGCGTGGAGCTTATCGATATAGAAACAGAGGAGCAACTCTGGGCAGAGACGTACAAAGGAACAATTGCCGATGTGTTTGATATTCAGGAACAGGTATCGAAACAGATTGTTGAAGCATTAATGCTAAAACTCTCGCCGAAGGAAAAAATAGTTCTTACGAAACGATCAACTGACAATCCGGAAGCGTTCGACTGCTATTTGCGGGCACGCGATTTTCTGTATCGTCTCACCAAAAACAATGTCCAGTTTGCCGTTCAGCTTTTCCAAAAGGCGATTGAGCTGGACAACCGATACGCCGTGGCATATGCGGGATTGGGCGAGGCGTACGCAACACTGTATAATTATTTTGAGGCGAACGAAACTCTGCTCGACAAAGCCATCGAAGCCAGCCTTAAAGCATTGATGTATGATTCGACACTCTCCGAGGCATACGCCGCACTCGGGCTTGCGTATTTTGATCGCAAGGAGCTTGATGAAGCAGTGACCGCAACGCAAAGGGCGATTGAACTTGACCCAAATAATTATATCGCATATTGGATTCTGGGCCGTATTTATCATTCTACAGACCGTGAGATCGAGGCCGCAGAACTTTTTAAGAAAACGATCGCACTTAACGAAAATTTTTATTCGGCGCATAACGATCTGCTAATGGTGTATGAGCGATTGGGTGATAAAGCCAAACACGAGGAGACGATGGCAGCACTTATAAAGTTTTTCCCCAGCTATCTCTCACAACATCCCGATGATGCAAGAGGGCAAATGTATTTCGCAATTCACTTGGCAACAGCCGGAAGAAATGAGGAAGCGAAAAATCAGGGGGCAAAGGCGCTCGAAATGAATCCGGGCGACTCCCTCATGATGTATAATGCCGCGTGTATGTACGCTCGTCTTGGCGATAGCCGCCTTGCCGCCAAGACACTGAAAGATGCCGTAGCCGCGGGTCAAGAAGACTTTGAATGGATTAAGCGCGACTCCGACCTGGACTCAATTCGCAACGAGCTAGAGTATATTGAACTCATGAAGAGGAAATAGACGAGTGATCGGACAAACGATATCCCATTACAAAATAATAGAAAAGCTCGGCGAGGGCGGCATGGGCGTAGTGTATAAAGCCGAGGATATTAGACTCAAAAGAATAGTTGCTCTGAAATTTCTTCCTCAAGATGCTTCAGTCTCCGATCGGAATAAGTCAATGTTTATCAAGGAAGCCCAAGCAGCATCAGCGCTAAATCATCCTAATATTGCTCACATTTATGAGATCGATGAAGCCTCTGGTGAAACATTTATTGCCATGGAATTCATTGAAGGGAAAATGTTACGAGATGTTATCAATGCCGGTCAGATGAACATGAGTGAGATTGTAAAGATAAGTGTTCAAATTGCAAATGGGTTATTTGCTGCGCATACTAAAGGCATTGTGCATCGAGATATTAAACCTGAAAACATCATGATATTAACAGATGGAACGGCTAAGATTACAGACTTTGGCCTTGCGAAAACAACAGAGCTAACACGAGAAACAGAAGATAACAAACTCTGCGGCACACTCGCTTATATGTCCCCTGAACAGCTTCGGGGAGATAGTGTACATCATACAACAGATATTTGGTCCTTGGGCGTGGTTTTATATGAAATGGTATCGGGGAAGTTGCCATTTATTGAAGAGTATGAGCAAGCAGTCGTTTACTCAATCCTCAACACTAAACACGCATCGGTAACTACGTTGAGGACTGACATATCATTGACTCTGGAAAGAATTATAGACAAGTGTCTTGAAAAAAAACCGTCAGCACGATATCAGACGGCAAAAGAATTGGTTGAAGAATTTCGTCGTTATCAATCTGAAGTGACAGATGGGCAAAAGATCAAGGCAATTTTGACCAAGACTATCGCTGTATTACCATTTGCAGATATCAGCAATAATAAGGATAATAAATATTTCAGCGATGGGCTCACAGAGGAAATCATTACGAATCTTTCCAAACTGCAAATGCTAAAGGTTGTCCCGCGTAGCTCTGTGATGCGCTATGAGAAAGAGAATAAGACCCACAAAGAGACTGCGAAAGATCTTGGTGTGCAATATCTTCTTGAAGGAAGTGTGAGAAAGCAGAGCAACGATCTCAGAATTACTGCTCAGCTTATCGATGCTGCTCAAGACTCATACTTGTGGGCAGAAACATATCGCGGCACGATAGAAGACATTTTTGATATCCAAGAAAAAGTAGCAGCTAAAATTGTTCATGCACTCCAACTCCAACTTTCGCCTGACGAGAAACAAACACTTACGAAACGGTTCACGGATAATACGGAAGCATATCAACTCTATCTCCAGGGTCGCTATTTCTGGAATAGAAGAACTGAAGAAGGATTGAAGCTTGGACTGAAATATTTTGAAAAAGCAATTGAAAATGATCCTTCTTATGCACTCGCATGGGCTGGCTTGGCAGATACATACAACTTGTTGGGAGAATATGGAAGAACCACTCGCCGAGAATTATTTCCAAAGGCAAAGATGGCGGCACAAAAGGCGTTGGAAATTGACAATCAGCTTGCAGAAGCGCATATTTCTCTTGCAAGTTTACTCATGTTGAATGATTGGGATTGGGGAAATGCCGAAAAGGAGTTTTTGTTGGGTCTAGAATTGAATCCAAACTATGCAACCGGCCATCATTGGTATGCCATGCTATTATTGTATCTAGGCAGATCAAAAGATGCGTATCAAGAAATATCGCTGGCTGCGGAACTTGATCCGATTTCCCAGGCGATACTTAAAGACAAAGGGCTGGTCCTTTATTACCAAAAAGAATACGACAAAGCAATTGATCTTGCTCAAAAAGCATTGGAACTCGATGTGAATTTTGCTACAAGTCATCGTTTACTCTCCCTTGCCTATCAGGGGAAGGGAATGGTAGATCAAGCAATAGCAGAAAACAAACGTTGGGGCATTCTCACGGGTAACCACATCGATACAGCAATCGCTCTTGCTCATCTGTACGCAATCGCAGGACGAAAAGAAGAAGCGCTGAAAATTATCGAAGGTCTAAGTGCTGCTGATTTGTTGAGGGGAAATATTTATCGTGGCATTGCACTGGTGTATACCGCTCTCGGTGACAAAGATATGGCATTCAAATTTCTTGAACAAGGTATAGACCTACGTGAAGAATCATTAAGCAGCATCAACATAGATCCAAAATTTGATCGTTTGCGTGCAGACCCTCGATTTAACATATTATTGAAAAAGATAGGATTAGAACCATGATTGGCGCTACAATCGGACATTATAAGGTTATCAAAAAGCTAGGGCAAGTAGGTATGGGAATTGTCTACCAGGCTGAAGACATGAAACTTGATCGCATCGTTGCGTTAAAATTCCTCCCCCCGCATTTGCATGAAAGTGAAACCGAGCGAGCACGTTTTGTCCAAGAGGCAAAATCAGCGTCATCATTGAATCATCCAAATGTTTGTATCATCCACACGATAGATGAAGCTGTTGGTCAGCAGTATATTGTTATGGAATATATCGATGGGTCAACGCTGAGAGAAAAATTTCGTGAAGCACCTCTCAAAGTGAACGATGCACTCGATTATACTATCCAGATTGGCGAAGCGCTTCATGAAGCTCATAGTAAAGGGATTGTTCATCGTGATATCAAGGCAGATAATATCATGGTGAATTCGAAAAATCAGATTAAAGTCATGGATTTTGGTTTAGCAAAGCTCAAAGGCTCGCTGAAGCTTACGCGTTCTTCGAGCACAGTAGGCACGCTTGCCTATATGGCGCCAGAGCAGATTCAGGGCGGCACTGTCGACGCTCGATCTGATATTTTCTCGTTTGGCATTGTCATTTACGAGATGTTGACCAAACGAACACCGTTTCGCGGCGAGCATGAAGCTGCTATGGTATATTCTATCGTGAACGAAGAACCTGAACCTATTGAAAAACATCGCGATGATTTGCCGCCCGATTTGGGCAGGATCCTCCACCGCGCAATTGAGAAAGATCCTGAAGATCGATATCAATCTATCGCCGATATGATAAGCGAGGTAAAACGGCTAAGGAAAGATACAACGCGTGTCTCTCGCGCATCTGTACGGTACGATGTTCCGCCTGTGATTGCACGAACAACTGAGAGCGTCCCCACTATACAGCCAGTAAAGCAATCTCGAAAGGGCTTATGGATTGGCCTTAGCATTATTATTCTCGTTGCAATTTGCGCCGGGGCAGTATATTATTTCAAGTTGTTGCCAGAAACTACATCATCCGGCACATTAACATTGAATCCAGCAATGACGTTTAGAGTATTACAAGTGCAACTTACCGAGATAGGCTATCCCGGTCTTTCACCCGATGGTAATTGGGCAGCGTTTCCTGCTGCTGATGTAAATAACAAATGGGATGTCTACTATATGAATGTTGCCGGTGGTGAACCTCGACGTATTACATCGGATTCTTCGAGCAGTATTACACAAGTCGATATTTCTCCTGATGGCGCAAGCATCGCCTACGACCGATGGAATGACAAGTCACAGCAGTACGAGGTTTGTGTTGTCTCTGCGTTGGGGGGAGTCACAAAGCGAGTTGCTGAAATAGGATATAGACCTCGCTGGAAACATGAAGGGAATACCATAGGTTTTCTCGTCAATCGTCATCCAACCTCAAGTTCTTCAGGTAAGTTAGAATTCTGGACTGTGCAATCGGATGGCAGTAACAAACAACAGCAATTTGATGAAAACCTTGCGATGACAGGAAATCTTTCTTCATTCGCGTGGTCACCGGATGGAAATTCAATTGCTTTCCTCAGGTCGTATGTAGAAGGATATCAAGAAATATTTCTTCACGATCTTAAAACATCGGCTGTGAAGCAGCTTACGATGGAGGGAAATAATATTGGAGATCTTTGCTGGTCGCATGGAGGTAATATACTTTTCTCGTCCGAAAAAGGTGGAAATGCAAATGTGTGGATGATGACCTCATCAGGCGAGGACGCAGTTCAAGTGACGAAGGGGAGCGGACCAGACATCAGTATGAAATCTTCTGTTGATGGAAAGAAAGTATTATATTTACAACAGCTTCAGACCGGAATCATTTGGATGGCAGATAGTAATGGGTTGAGTGTTCGGCAATTACCGATGGGTGATAGGGGGATACGATATGCTTCAATGTCACCCGATGGTAAGAAGCTCGTTCTTGAGATGGCAGACATTGATCCTTTGAAGTCAACGAGCCATATATATATAATGAATAGCGATGGAAGCAGTCTGCGCCAGCTTAGCTCTGGAAATGAGATGGCAACCCATCCTCAATGGTCGCCGGATGGCAAATGGATTTCCTATGTTTCTCGTACAACCTCAGAAGCCTTTGAGGAATCTAAGATATATCTTGTTGATCCAATGTTCTCAGAAACACCAAAAATGCTTACCCGAGGACAGTCAGTCTGGTGGTTTGATTCTCTACGTGTATTAATCAGAGATGGAGTTTCGACGTATGCTGCGTACCTTGATGGTAATCAACGTGAACAGTTTTATGAAGACTCGACCTTTGCAATCCCGATTCTGGATCGAGATTATTTCTTGTATCAAGATTTTCATCGCGGAAAAGAAGGGTGGTGGATTACGGGTGCGGTGAGCCATCCGGGTGAAGATGCAGAGTCGTTACCTTTGGAATCCTATTACGGACCACTTATTTCTGACGAAGATGTTGATTCGCTCAACATAGCGCCTAATCCATGGAGCAAACGACCGTTGTTTGTTCTTTCGACGCGAGTTCGTTTTGTTCTTGGTCCCGATGGAAAATATCTGCTTTATATAAATTCACAAGGCGAGTTATGGAAGGTGACGCTTCCGCAGAGACAACACGAACGGTTATCAGGATCTGTACCAGGAAGAAATTCCAATTTGAGTATGACGAAGGATGGAACGATGCTGATTTTTGTTGAATCTTATATTAATGCAAAGCTCGTGTTGATTGAAAATTTGCAATAATTCTGCATCGCATTTACAGCTATAGGATAATTTTTACAAAATACCGAAGATTTTATTACATTATTATAAGTACACTACTTCAGATTGAAAGGAATGGAATGAGAAGAATCATTGTATCGTTGATGATGTTGGTATCCATCACAGCTCACGCAGGTGACAAAAAGGCATCGTATGGCTTAGAAAAACAGGCACGTGTTTCGTGGGCTAAAAAGGTTTTGCAGGGTTTTACCATGGAACTATGGATCAGTAATCAATTATCGATGGGGCAAGCAGCTTGGAATCCGTTTAATCCTCCTATCGTCAATGATTGCGAAAGATTTGGAGGCGGTCTCGGGTTGGTGTATCCCGTTGGCTCCCCCACATGCATCGAACATCTTTTCGGCGCTGGTCCGATGATTGGCGGTTTAGTGCTTATTCCTGCAACAGGAACATATGTGCGAAGAGTTTCGGAAGGATTCAATGGTACCGATAGCAGATCAGAATTTTTTACTGAAATTAAAGATACAGCACGTGACAAAATTTGGAAAACTAATAAGACCGATATCTACATTGACAACAACTTTGAACCGCCTCGGATCTTAGCGAAACCAGTGAACCAAAAGAACTGCGACGATGATGGCGATGGGAAAGTGGACGAAGATGAACTCGATGGCATGGACAATGATGGAGATTGGAATATTCTTGAAGATGATCTCGGTGCAGATGGCTTACCTGATTCGCTCGAAGTTGGATGCAAAGGTTCCTATGATCCAGCCAACAACCTCGATCCTGCATATGATAATTACGAACCGCTGCGCCAGGATGTATGCCATCCAAATGATGTAGGCGGCTTTCCGCGCAAGATCGATAAAAACAAGTATACTCAAAATAACAGAATCCCAGATCATGGTGAGCCTCACGTCGATGAAGATTTCGGTGCTGTCTCGGATAACGATTTATATTTAACTGCGACAGACACAGCAAATCAATCAAACTTTACCGAGCCGGGACATATCCCGATGGGTATCAAAATATTCCAGAAATCGTATGCATGGCGAGGAAGCTTTGCTGATGGTATCTTGCCAATGTATTATGACTTTATCAATATCGGTAAGTATACAATTAAAGATGTGTATGTTAGTTTTTTTGCAGATATGGATGTTGGTCCTGTAAACTCGCCGCAGTTTAATTCGAATGACTATGCTTGTTATATTCCCGAATTGCGAACGGCATATATTCATAACGCAATTGATCGAGGTACAACACCATTAGGATTGACGGTTCTTGGTACGTCAGTTCCTTTGGATCAACTCAGGTACATTTTTAATTGGGATGTGTTCAATGCGATGGGGACCAACGACTCGATTATTTACAATTGGATGAATGCTGATCAATTTGGAGGGCAACTCATTAAACCTTGTCAGTCTCCAGATGCACCCAACGATATCGCCCTCTTTTTTTCATTTGGTCCATTTAATGGAAAAGATGGAACGGGTTTTAAGCCGGGGGATACGATTAAAGTAGCCATTGCGTTTGTCGCAGGTGAAGGTGTAGAGGATGGGCCAAGAAATTTAGTTTCAAATGCCCAAAATGCCATCAGGTTATTCAAAACTGATAATTCAGAGCCCTTGCATCTGCCTTCTCCTAAACTTACTGTAGAACCGGGCTTCAAAAAGAATACAATTAGATGGTTCCCCAGTAAAAGTGAGTTAGGTGGCCCTGGTCCCTCAGAAATATGGGATGACTCAAACAGAATTGCACAATCATTTCCTGACTCAAGTTTTAGAAGGATTAACCCACCCTGCACCGGTGGTGCAGGAGGTTGTTCATCTGGTCATGTATGCACAACTGTCAACGGTCAACCCTATCTTCCGGGAGGAAGAATTTTTGAAGGATTCAGGTTGTATCGCAGCGAAGATCCCAGCTTAACGATACCAAATCCAAAAAGCTTCACGCTCTTGAAGCAATATGATATCGTGGGAGACAACTTTGCATATGATGTTGGCATTGAATCAACATTTGTTGATACTAATCTTGTTCGCGGTAAACGGTATTGGTATGCAGTGACTTCGTTTGGGTTGCCGGATATTACTCTTATCGAAAATGTAACTAATACCGGAACAACGTACGATACTCTCTATACGGAAAACACCGAGTCCTCAATCAGCGAAAATGCTAAGGGCGTTGACCTTACATTTTCCAGCTCGGATAAATTAGGAGATGTTCTCGTCGTCCCAAATCCATATCGTATTGATCGCGATTATACTTATGAGAGCGGTGGATGGGAGGGACGAGCCACGAATTGGACTGAGAATAATCGTAAAGTGAAGTTTATTCACTTACCCAAAAAATGTACGATACGCATTTTCACGATAGCCGGCGACTTGGTGACGACACTTGAGCACAATGATCCTGTTGTAGGCGAGTTAGATTGGAATATCCTCAGTGGCAGTTACAGAGCTTTAGCTAGTGGTGTGTATGTTTTCACTGTTGAGTCGGAGTTGGGAACCCAAACAGGGAAGTTTGTCCTGATACGATAGCATCGCTATGAGATCAGCTCATTTATTAATTAAGAGGCATACAACTAATTCGTATAAAGAGCTTTGCCTGATTACATGAGCCAACTTAGCATCAAAGAAAAATACGATTTTGAAAATCCGTTCAAACCCGATCGATTATCGAGGAAGGCACTGAAGTATTTCACAAGGGGAGGAAATTTGCTTGATGTTGGCTGTGGTGAAGGTGCAGATAGCGTTTTTTTTGTCAAGAACGGGTTTCACGTCACTGCGATCGATAGAAATCAGACTTATCTCAAGAGATTCAGAGCATACCGGAAAGATACTCACCTTTCAAATATTAGCATTCTTCACCGTGATGTGGTGAACTACCGCTTTCCACCCAACACTTTTGACGCTATTATATCAATTCTAGTGCTTTGCTGTATGAAGCGCAACGAATTCGATGCAATGTTACGTTCGATGAAACGTTCTGTGAAGCGTGGTGGTATTATAGTCATGTCATCTCGTAATTATCTCGATCCTGAATTGAAGGATTATCTTTCCACAGAAAAAATGATTGAAGGAAATACATTTCGAAAAAAAGAAGACTGCTCTCGTTTTGTGTATTTCATAGAGAAGAATCGGCTGAGTGAAGCCTTTATAGACTTTGATATCCTTTATTACTTCGAGGGTTACGCTCCATGTAAGTATGATGAACATCCCAAGCATGGGGATTCGTACATTATCTGCCGACGGAAGCGATGATTGGCAAAACGATCTCTCATTACAGCATTATTGAGAAACTTGGTCAAGGAGGGATGGGGGTCGTTTACAAAGCCCAGGATCTAAAGCTCGATCGTTTTGCTGCTTTGAAATTTCTTCCAAAACAGCAAACCGCAAGCGAGGAAGAACGGACTCGTTTTCTTCAGGAAGCGAAGACTGCATCATCATTGAATCATCCAAATGTCTGTACGATTTACGGAATTGATGAATTCGAAGGGGAGCAATTCATTGAAATGGAGTTTGTTGATGGCGTATCTCTTCGGCAAAAAATTCCAGGCCGGGGCGATGTTACGGTATCACTACAAGTGAATGATGTACTCTCATACGCCATCCAAATCGGTGAAGCACTTGCTGAAGCACACAGTAAGGGAATCGTACATCGTGATATCAAGTCAGACAATATCATGATCAATGCCAAGAATCAAGTTAAAGTCATGGATTTTGGTTTGGCAAAGTTGAAGGGCTCTTTACGTCTGACGAAGAGCTACAGCACAGTAGGGACAGCTTCTTACATGTCTCCTGAGCAGATTCAGGGGGGGGATATCGATCATCGATCAGATATCTTCTCATTTGGTGTACTTCTGTATGAAATGCTTACCGGTAAATTACCATTTCGCGGTGAGCACGAGGCGGCACTCATGTATAGCATTGTGTATGAAGAACCTATCAGTTTTGAGAAGACAAATTCTCATGTCCCTCAAGCGATTCAGGAAATCGTTCTTCGGTCACTCATGAAGAACACGGATGACCGCTACCAATCAATCCTGAAAATGGTTGAAGATCTACGAACACTCTCTCCGCCAAAACCAATTGCATCAATAGGTACAAAAACCATTAGTACGGCAGGAAAGCGTAAAGACCGTCCTCGTTATCTCGTGCCCTTGATAGGTGTTAGTTTGGTATTAGTTGTAGGTACGTTGGGATATTTCTTGTTCAGAGGACAAGATGGGCAGCGACCTGTACCAGATCAATCGAAGAAAACATTTGCTGTCATGTATTTTGAAAACGTGGCTGACCAAACCGACAAAGATCGTACGGCGGAAATGCTTGCTAACCTGCTGGTGACATCCCTATCTCAAATTAATGGACTTGCCGTGGTCAGCCGATCCCGTCTGTACGATATTCAGAAGGAATTGGGCGAGGAGAAAGCAAACAATATCAATCCGAATCTTGCGACGAGAATTGCGCAACATGCAGGTGTGACGATAATGCTGATGGGCAGTATTGTGCAGACACAGCCTGCACTCGCAGTGACTATGCACTTGGTTGATGTAACATCCGGCGCTATTTTAAACTCTCATCGTGTTACTGATTTTCCAAATACGCAAATCTTTTCGTTGGTAGATAGCTTAGCACTTCTTGTGCGAACAAATCTCAATATTTCAACTGCTGCCTCATCAGAGACTAAGTTAATCTCAGAGATTACCACAAACTCACAGGAAGCCTACCGCTCGTTTTTCGCCGGAGTTGAGCTCGATAAGAAAATGTATTCCCAGGAGGCAAAGGCAGCATTTAGGAAAGCTATAGAACTGGATAGTACATTTGCCATGGCATATTTTGCGATAGGGGACTTTGAGAAAGCGTACAAGTACATGGATAAAGTAACTGAAAAAGAACGAATGCGCATTCAGGCTGTCTATGCCAGTAGTGTAGAGCACAATATCAGCCGAAGTATTGAAATCCTAGAAGGGCTCCTTGCAGTATATCCGCATGAACAGGATGTTTATCACAGCCTTCAATCGTATTATAATGATGTATCTCAAATTGATAAAGCTATCCAAACCAATCTCAAGGCAACACGGATGGATCCGCTGGATAAAGATCCATGGAATGATTTAGCATATCTCTATGCGGACCAATATCTTCGGAAGGAAGCGTTAGATGCTGCAAGTCGATATGTCCAATTAGCTCCTGCCGAACCGAACCCTTATGACACGAAGGGAGATGTTTATGCAAAGTTTGGTGAGAGAGATTCTGCAATTATGTGGTATCAAAAGGCACTTTCATTTCGCCCTGACTTCTATATTACTGCGGAAAAAATCGGATACATACAAATCTTGCAACGAAACTATTCAGATGCTAAAAAGAGTTTTCAACTATATGGTTCTTCGCCGGATGCAGAGAAACAAGCTTGGGCAGAAGTCGATCGTTTGTTGATACGTCTTCATCAGGGAAAACTCCAAGATGTACAGCATGAACTACTGAAACTTCTTTCTTCCCATCGCGCACAGAAATTACAAAGCAACATTCTCGCGGACTATACGATCTTGATGCACATCGCACGTGAACGAGAGGATACTGCTTCGCTTCTAAAGTTTGCTCAATTGTATGCAAAAGAATCAGCGAAAAACACAGCGAGAAAAGTTCAAGAGGTTGACGGTTTGGCAAGAGCTTATGCAACTGCAGGTGATAGTGTCATGGCAAAAAAACTTCTTGCAGATTTCCTGCAACGAATCCGAGATTTGTCTCCAGAGGTCCGTTTAACGTATTATAAAACCGCTGGTTTGGTCGCATACGACTTAGGTCAATATGAAGTAGCGATTTCAGAATATGTCAAAGCATTTCAACTCGAGCCCAGCAACTTGCAACATTACCTTCCGTATGCGGTAAGTTTATTGGAAACAGGTCGTGCAGGTGAAGCCATTAATCATATTAATCGCAGTACAGCCTATTTCCCCGAAAGCATTCCCGATCGCAGAGATTGGCCCATCTCTTCAGTAACGTCGCTGTATTGGTTAGGAAGGTCGTATGAACAACAAGGTGATTCCAGAAAAGCGATAGATACGTACAAGAGTTTTTTGGATATCTGGAAAGAAGCTGATGAAGATTTGTTTAAGCTAAAGGATGCACGGTTAAGGTTAAGGGCATTAGAAAAGCCAGCTTAGCTTCTTAGATAGCAAAATGTTGTAAAATCTTCCAATAATAATCGATTTAAAGCCCGTCGTTTTTCGACTTGACAAGTATCATTCATTTACGTAACTTGAACAACCACATTATACGAGGTCTTATATGGAATTAACAGAAAGAATTCATGAAGCAACAAAACTCCGGGCGGAGTTTCGACGCAACGGTAAGTTGCGACTTGAATATCTCGCTTCAATGTCACGATTACTTCGCGAACATGGAATTGACGTTGCGGATGATTCACTTGCGAACATGGTTCCAGCAGATATCGGAGAACTGTTTGCAGGAGGTCCCCCGGGCGCCCCTCGTCCGGCTCCAAAACCACCAGGCGGTCCTCGTCCTGCCCCTGGCGGACCACAATAAGTTCGAACATAATTATTACTCTTCAGTTCAGTTACACAATTTTTTTCTTCGGAAGAGTAGCGTTCAACTATCGTCGTTTTCACACACGTCGTAAGGAGTATGGTACATTTGTCTGAAACATTCACTGAAGAGGTGCCGGGCATTCTCTCGGCACAACTTTTTAGTGAGAAGCTATGCCGTAAGCTGATTGACGAAGCAAACCAACTGAATCAATGGGAACCAGCGCTTATCCATGGCGGACATGAAGGGGAACATGTTCGATGGGTTGAAGATACAGATGTCCGTCAGGCAAGAATTACCTCGCTCAACAATCTCCCACTCCTCTCAAAGGAATTTAATACGAAGTTTGAACAATGCATGCTTCCCTCTGTCAATAAGCATTGGAAGGTTAATTTGAAAAATCACGTAGGGGGACAGCTTATCAGTTACACGCAAGGAGGTCATTACGAAATTCATGCCGACAGCGGTCCCGATCTTGAAGATCGGTTCTTCAGTGTTATTTGTTATTTGAATGATGATTTCACGGGAGGGTCAACATCCTTTCCGACATTGAACTATTCAGTAATACCACGTTGCGGTAAAGTTGTCATTTTTCCTTCCGAGTATTTACATCAAGCTGAATCTATTATGAGTGGCATGAAGTATATTATCGTTACTTGGATTATCGGTATGCCACCGGTTGATTGGATCTAAAACATTACAATTGTTTCTTCAGAAATTTTAGTTACCAAGAAAATGGCTCAAGAGGTTCTTCATCTGTCGGCGTCTCGTTCGGGAAGAATCGGTATCTTTCAATTGAAGATGATTGAAAACAAATACCGCTGAATTGTTCGTAGTCGGCAAGGCTTCTTACCTTTCCTAAACCATATTTCTCTAAGTCGATTGTGGTATATTTATCTGCTGAAGCGATGCCGAGAAGATGGTTCACTCTATTGCGAGAGAGAGTATCAAGATTATCGGAGGATGGGACATCCTTCCAATGCGTATTTCGATAATCTCGATCCCACCGATGATACAAGAGAGGAATGTGTGGATGAAAAAAATTCCAGCCATGCGTCCACAATCTCACAGTAAGGGAAATTTCTTCACCAAAAAAATACAGATGTGGATCGTACGGAACTTCTGATATGACATTTGAAGGACCAAACAAAAAACACGCGGCAGAAAGCGCGCTAGAAAAAGGCTCCAGCGGAGCGTTTGCAGATGGAATAACCACGCTCTCCAAGCGGAGTATTCTCCACTCATCAAACATCGATGGCTTCATAATTGAAATGCACTCGTCAGGAAGAACATTTGGCGGAGTATATTCAGGAGGGTATGTTGTGAGCAGTGCTTTTGCCGTAGGACAGATCTTCAACACGTTAATCATCTTCGTATCCCATGCCGGCTCAAAACGCATATGACTGTCGATCTGAAGCGTGTATTCTTCTCCTTCCCAAAGTTTCTGAATTAATGATCGCGCCCAGCATACCCCGCGACTCTCATTTGCACGGACACGAATGCACCGTACCTGATGCTGACGTTCGACGTGAAATTCACATTCATGATCCAGTTCAGGGAAGAGTTGTAAGCAAATTCCCGCCGTGATTCGTTCCGGGTGTTCAGCTTTTGAGAACAAGTCTGTTAGCGTCGACTGCAATTCGGGGTCGCGATAGCTCGCTATTTGGACGAAGATGCGCTCCATAAAATTAGAGATGGGTTACCGTGTTGCGATTGATAGGAAGGTCACTAATTCTCCAAAGCCCCAATGCTTTATCTGAGCATTCACCGCCATCCCAGATGCGATGTTCTTTGATCAATCTCAGTGGTTCTGGAAAGTGAAACGGAGATTGCTGTAAATTAATTGGTCTCCAATCACCGGTGACGATATCAATATTTTCCTCGATATCAGTGAATGTTGTCGCCAGAAGATACGTGGACGAACTCCGAAGAATATTATCGAGCGCTTCAAAAATATGGTTGAACGAAAAGTGCACAAAGCAATCGCGACATAAAATCAAGTCGACCTTAGGCAAGTTGTCGTTGGTAATGTCCAACTGTAGAAACGTTCTTTGCTCCGAGCCGTATTTCATTCTATTCAACTCTACCAACTCACGAACGATATCTGCGCCGTGATACTCTTTGATTGTTGCTGCAACTTCTTGCATCCAATGAAAATCGCCGCAAGGTATATCGAGCACAGATTGTATTTTAAGCTCGCTGGAGAGTAACGGGAGTTCCTCACGGATTGCACTCGTGTTGAACAACGTTGAACCATCACCGGAAGGCGTTTCCTGGCTTCCCCAGCTGTTCTTATGATATATCTGTTTAAAAACTTCTTCCATGAGTATGGTTATCCTAAAAGTGCTTAAATATAGCCAGATTAAAGGAGTCAATCAAGAAAAGCGGAATGGATGCAGGGCTTGAAACTTCAGAGATTAATTCCTACCTTTGAGAGTCATACCACGTTTGGTTTCTGCTTAAAAGAAAGTAAAACCATTACAATTCAATATACGAACATCAGACTGATGATGGGTAGCGTAGCAGTGTTACAACGTTTTCAAACTAACCTGTTAGAGGCAGGTCTAAGACCTGCACTACGGAGAAATTTTGTTTATGGTAGGCAAAACCATATCCCATTACAAAATTCTTGAGAAGCTCGGCGAGGGCGGCATGGGTGTGGTATATAAAGCCGAAGATACGAAATTGAAACGCATTGTAGCTCTCAAATTGATTACGCAGGAACGAGCGCGTAATGTAGAGGCGAAACAACGTTTCTTACATGAAGCTGAGGCGGCCTCGGCATTAGACCACATAAACATTTGTACTGTGCACGAGATCGATGAGACCGATGACGGTCGGATTTTCCTTTGCATGGCATACTATGAAGGAGAAACACTTAAGGAAAGAATAAAACGTGCACCACTCTCGTTGAATGAAGTTCTGGATATTGCCATTCAGATTGCACAAGGGCTTATGAAGGCACACGAACATGATATCGTGCATCGTGATATTAAACCCGGGAATATCATGCTTACGCACGATAGTCTGGTGAAGATTGTTGATTTCGGACTCGCGAAACTTGCCTCAGCCACGCACATAACGAAAACGGGTTCTACAATCGGTACTATCGCGTACGTTTCACCCGAACAGGCGCGCGGCGATCTTGTTGATCATCGATCTGATATCTGGTCGCTTGGTATAGTCATATATGAGATGCTCACCGGGCAACTGCCTTTCAAAGGCGATTACGATCAAGTGATTATTTATTCAATTTTAAACGAGCAGCACAAGCCGGCATCTTCACTTCGAACCGGAATTCCTTCAGAGTTGGAAACCATTATCTCTCAGGCACTGTCAAAGAATCGCGATGAGCGGATTCAAACGATGCAGGAGTTCCTGGAATACTTGCTTGACATCCAGAGTGAATATAAGCCTGAGGAGTTTTCGCATGTGTTGAGAAAATATTCTCGAAGAATACTGAGTCATACAACACTCGTTTACACTGGTCTTCTTTCAGCTATACTCACAGGGGTTCTGTATTTTGCGTTGCAGATGATTGCAGCGAAGACGAGCCTTAACATGCTGTTTATCAACATTGGTTTTGTTTTTCTCATTGTACTGTTGGTGTGTTTCATGTTCTTTTTTGTTTACAAAAGAAAAGAACAACGACTCTTGCAATCGCTTTCGATTGTGACCGTGCTTGTATTGTGCATAACTGTGGCGAGTTTATTTCTCGCAATGTCTGTGTTTCCGCCAGTAACAAAGCAGCAGGGTAATTTTGCAGAGCAAGCAGATCGTCGGATGTCCGTTGCGGTGATGTACTTTGATTATCCAATGGGAGATTCAGCTCTTGTGTGGTTGGGAAAAGGAATCCCGGACATGCTGATAAACAATCTGAGTCAATCAAAATATCTTCAAATTATTTCTCTCGATAAGCTATCCGGAATTATGAAATCGATGGGCAAAAGCGCTTCTGTTGCAGACCAAAGCATAACATTTGAAATTGCGAGACGTGCCAAGGCAGATTATCTCTTGACAGGAACGATCATTAAGTCCGACGAGGGGTTGAGAATTCTTTCTCAAACATCTGATGTACAGTCTGAGCGTCTTATCAAAGCTGAAGGAGTAGAGTGTAAAGGAGTAAACCGACTTATCGAAACAGTTGATCAGCTTTCAAACAAAATGAGAATTGCGTTAGAGATCGAGGCTACAGGAGAATCACGTATTGCCGAAGAAGTCGCTAATGTAAAAACAACGTCATTAGAAGCATACAAGTATTACATTTTAGGAACTGAGAATCTAGCAAAGCTCTATCATCGAGAGGCGATTCCAAGTCTGAGAAAAGCTATTCAAATTGATTCTACATTTTCTCACGCGTATGCAGCACTTGCAAATGCCTACGATGTGCTCGGTGAAAATTCTCTTGCTGAAGAGGTTGTGCAAAAAGCGTTAAGGTTTTCATCGAAACTGTCAGAAGTGGAACAGCTCCGCATCTTGCTTCGCAGTGCTCAGATTAAAAGTGATTGGGATGCAGAATTGAATTATTTGAAGAAACTCATCATGCTTCAGCCCAATGAATCACTTTGGCATTTCTATTTAGGGTGGCATTATGATATACACAAGCGGGATTATGGGCAAGGAATATCGGAATTTCGAAAAGCAATAGAAATCGATTCGGTGAGTGAGACAAAATATTACTATTATCTTGGATATGCGTATATTGACGCGATGCAGTATGACGATGCGCTCAAAATGTTCAATAAGCTTGTCTCAATGCGAGAAAACGATGCTAGTTCTCATGATGCCCTCGGAACCGTCTATCTTATGAAATGGGATTTCGAGAATGCACTGACAGAGTTCCGTTATGCCTTAAAAATACGATCGGATTTTGTTCAATCAACAAGTCATCTTGGAGATTTATCATTTGCGAAAGGAAACGTTGGTGACGCATTAGCGTATTATGATTCGTGTCTTACGCGAGCCTTAGCAAAGAATCAGGAAAAAGAAGCACGTTTCAGCTTAGCGAAGACCTATTTTGAAATCAAGAAATACGAAGATGCGCTTCGGGAAGCAAAAACTATTCTTGCTACTGATCCTTTTATGCTTCGCGCGTTGTGGATAACCGGGTTAGTATTTTTAGAGACAAGCAGATTAGATTCTGCTGAACTTGTTTTGAAAAACATGCATAACAGTATTCAGCAATCACATACCCGATTCGAGAATGAGTACTATTACCACTTGCTGGGTAAAATAGATGAAAAGAAAAAGAATTTTCGAAGTGCTACAGAAAGCTTGCAGGCAGCAATCAAACTCGGACCGTGGGATCGCGCATATTTTCTTAAATCTTTGGCTGAGATATATTTTGCGGCAGGACATTTTGATAGTACAAAGATCACCGTGAACAAAATTTTTGAATTCAACCCACACTATGCTTATGGGCATTACCTCATGGGGAGAGTTTACGAACAAAACGGTGAATTGAGAAAAGCTCAGGAAGAGTATAAGGTCGTTTTAACCGTGTGGTCTGAAGGCGATGGGGAAATACCAGTTGTGAAAGATGTGAAAAAGAGATTGCTCGAATTACAAAATAATCTATAAACAAAGCTGTGCTTCGGTTCCTGTCAGTGATAGCATGAATTATAGAAGAAAGGAGGTGAATGTAAATGGGAAAAATGAAAGATATCTTCATTATATTGTTATTGGTAGCAATTGTTGTGGAGTTGGGTTACCTCATCAATTGCTGTCACCGAAATGGTGAAGTATTTGATAAAGTGATGTGGCAGTTTACGCAAGCCGATACAGGACGACCTTGGCCCCCCATCTCATACGAGGGCAAGCTTATGGGCGAGATTCCTATGCTGGATATGAACGCTTCGATGAAGTCGGCAATGATGTACAATGCGTGTGGTACGATGATGGTGGTGGAGATGTTAGATCGAAGGTTACCAGTGATAAAAGAAGTTGAGACGCCTTTGCTAAAGAAGTAAATGTTTTACTGTGATTGGCGGGAACCGAAATATGTTCAACGTAGTCTTGAAAGTAAATTAATAGGAGATCGTAATATTTCAATAGTATTTTCTTGGAAGGGATTATGAGTACCGTAGGATATACACTTGATATGCAGGTGAAACATTCACAGCATGTTCCCCATATCCGTAAAGTCGATGTGAGGGCTGGAGATCGTTTGTTCGTGAAAACATGCAATTCGATTTATTCAATTCGCATTACCGAAGACGGTGGTTGTGTTGTTACTGGCGGATGGTTCGATCGCAAAGGTCTTTCACCTATGAAAACAAAAATTACCGGATGTACATGGGGCGGCAGTTCTATCAAAATTGATGTTGCTGCTGCATGTGGGTTATGTCTTGAGTTCGGTAATCGTTTGGTCACAACATCGATACAGCGTATTTTTGTTCTTCCTGCTGGTACTGAGAATTAAAGATTACCCATTATGAAATTATTCATCGCAGCAATTATAGCTGTGGTATGTTGTTCTTTTTCAGCTGATGCGCAAGAAACTGCACGGTATGATTTTAAGAAAAGCGGAGTGTACCGTGCCTCAAAGGTTAGTGCTGTCAACTGGGCGAAAAGGTATTTACAAGGCTTCAACATGAAAATGTGGATGACCAATCAGTTGAAAGCAGGTATTGATGTCGCTCCGAGTCTTAATGAAATCGGTTTAGAGTATCCTGCAGGTTCGAAGAATGAGCACCTCTATGTTGGAGGACCGGTCATTGGTGGAATTGTCAATGGTACGAAACGTGTCACTGCCGCATGGTGGTTTGCGCAAGAAGAGTTTGTTCCGGAGGTGAAAGATACCGCGCGAGAACGATTCTGGATTACCTCTGTATCTGACACTCTTTACGATCCAGCAAGATTTGGATTTTACAAACGATCGATGAACAAAAGAGACTTCGACGATGATGCAGATGGCAAGCTCGATGAAGACGAGCTCGATGGATTTGATAACGATGGAGACTGGAATCCGGTTACTGATGATCTTGGTGCCGATGGCTTGCCTGATTCGCTGGAAACAGGATGTCAGGGAACGTATGATCCTGTTAGTAATCCTGATCCTGCGTTTGACAACTATTCCCCAGCTCAATTTGATCGATGCCATCTTGATGCCACAGGAGGATTTCCCAGGATGAACCATCGGGATAAATATACTGAGCATAATGGGCTCCCTGATCATGGCGAGCCTCACGTTGATGAAGATTTTGCTGCGATCTCGGATAACGATGTGTATTGCACTTCGGCAGATACATTTTCTTTTCCTACCTATTCTACGCATCTTCCCTTAGGCATCAAGGTTTGGCAAAAATCGTACGCATGGAAAGGAAAATTTGCTGATGGTATTTTGCCATTCGACTATTATTTCGTAAATGTCGGGAGGAATACGATAACCGATATTTATTTCGGATGGATGGGAGATCCTGATGTAGGACCAACGACGAATGGAGGGTATTTTACTCGAAATTATTCTGCTTACTTGCCGAGCCTTCGTACGGCTTTCATGCACAATCCGGTCGATCGTGGTGCGACACCGTTTGGTGTCACTGTCCTCTCGACGCCCATTCCCTTAGATCAGTTGAAGTATACATTCCAATGGTATACGCTGAGTGAAACTCCATCAGATAATGCACTGCAATATGACTGGATGAGTTGTGAGGCATTCAATGGCGATTGTTTGAAGCAAAATCAATCACCTTCGGTGGCAGCAGATTCACGCATGTTTTTATCCTTCGGTCCTTTTCCAATCATGAATCCCGGAGATACAATCAAGATTTCGATGGCATATATCTCCGGAACAGGGCTTCAAGAAGGCGCAGGAAATATGGTTGATAATATCAAAAATGCGTTGAAGCTCTTCACAGGCGGCTTTCGTTCTCCAGTAGCTCCTATCTCGCCATGTATCGAAATTCTTCCCGGCGACAAGCGTGTAACGATCAAGTGGGAGCGTGAAGTGCTCTGTTTGAACGGAAGTATAGGTACAGACCCTATGTCTGTTTGGGATGATTCAAACAAAATTGCAGAATCGTATCCCCTCGATCATTGGCGAAGAATTAACCCTCCTGCGGGCCACATACGAGGCGGTCGCATCTTCGAAGGATATCGATTGTTCCGCAGTGAAGATCCTGCCGGTTCGCCGAACAGCTTTTCACTCTTGAAACAATTCGATGTGGATGATGAGTTTAGCTACAATACAGGTCTCGATACTATGTTCGTTGATTCGAATCTTGTCGTAGGCAAACGATACTGGTATGCGGTGACGTCATTCGGCATTCCCGACAGGCTGCTCATAACAACTCCAACAGGTCCGGGGACAGTTCAGATTGATACGATACTTACACCGGAGAGCGAATCATCTGTTGACGATAATAAGGCTTCAATGCAACTTACGTTTGCTGTCGCAAATCGAAATGGAGAAGTGCTCGTTGTTCCTAATCCTTACCGCGTTGATAACGATTATACGTTTGAAAACGGCGGGTGGGAAGGGCGCGGGCGAGATTGGACAGAAAACAACCGCAAGATCAAGTTTATTCATTTGCCGCCACAATGCACCATTCGCATTTTTACTATTGCCGGCGAGCTGATAACAACATTAACGCACGATAATCCTCTTCAGGGAGAACTTGAGTGGGATCTCTTGAGTGATAGTTACCGTGCTTTAGCAAGCGGTGTATATGTGTTCACTGTGGAATCACACTATGGCACACAAATCGGTAAGTTTGTTCTCATCAGATAATTATATAACAACGAGATGAAAGGAGTATCCTTATGTATCTTCGATTTGTTCAAATAAAACTTATGCCTGAGCACATCGCTGCCGCTCGAACGACCTATGACGAAAAAGTCATCCCGGCGCTGCAGCAAGTAAAAGGGTGCCTGCATGCAAGCCTCGTGCAAAGTACCCATCATGCCGATGAATATATTTCGATGACACTGTGGGAAAGCCGTGAAGATGCTGAAGCATATGAGAAAGGCGGTGTGTTTCAGAAGCTCTGGGAAGAAGGAAAAAAGTTTCTGGCAGGTTCCTCCGAATGGAAGATTCACTTATCAGAAGATTTTACACTAACATATGAGCCCGTAACCGAAGGACCTGCTATTACTGCATATGAGATTCCTGCCGTGAGCGGTTCTTCACTACTCCCGCATGAAGCGTTAGGTTCGTTATATGTTCGTATCGTCTCAAATCAGATTCGACATGGCAAGCTGGAGGAATTCAAACAGATTTATGAAACGGAAATAAAACCTGAGATACAGAAAGCCAAAGGCTGCCGTTATGTATCTTTGACAGGGAATATCAAAGACTCTGATAAAGTCATCTCGTTGACAATCTGGGATACAAAACAGGATGCCGACGTGTATGAACAGAGCGGCACCTTTATTAAGCTTATTGAAAAGGTTGAGCATACATTTTCTGAAATGCATCAATGGAAAATGCAGCTTGCAAAAGAAATCTCAGGCCGAATTCTGACAAGCGAAGAAGTGACTATCGATGGCTATAGTGTTGTTACAGGGAAAAGTTTTTTGTAGATTAAGGGTTAAATTTTAGATGAACAGATATTACTAAGCCATTGACTCATCGAGCCATTGATTCAATGAGTAAATGAACCAATGAATAAATTATCATTATGATCGGTCAGACTATATCTCACTATAAAATTCTTGATAAGCTCGGCGAAGGAGGAATGGGTGTTGTGTATAAGGCTGAGGACACGAAGCTCGACCGCATGGTCGCGCTAAAGTTTTTACCATCGCACCTTGCAACGTCAGAGCAGGATAAAGCGCGCTTCATTCAGGAAGCAAAAGCTGCCTCGGCATTAAACCATCCAAACGTTTGTACGATTCACGATATTCAGGAACACGATGACCAGATGTTTATCGTGATGGAGTTTGTTGACGGTCAAACGCTTCGGCAAAAGAAAGATTCCATGAGCTTCAAGCAGGCGGTAGATATCGGCATACAGGTAGCAGATGGACTTGCAGCAGCGCACGAGAAAGGAATCGTTCACCGCGACATCAAGCCGGAAAACATCATGATTCGTAAAGACGGCATCGCGCAGATTATGGACTTTGGTCTTGCGAAGTTACGCGCGAGCGGCAGTAAGATTACCCGACTGACAAAAGAAGGAAGCACCGTCGGCACTGCGGGATACATGTCTCCCGAACAGGTGCAGGGTCAGGATGCCGATCATCGTTCTGATATCTTCTCACTCGGTGTGTTGCTGTACGAGTTGTTAACCGGACAGCTTCCATTCAAAGGCGTGCACGAAACTGCATTAGCATATGAGATTGTGAACGTGGATGCGCCGCCTATGTCATCTCTGAAATCTGAGATTGATCCAAATCTTGATGCCATCGTGTTGGAATGTTTAGAAAAAGATCCGCGTGAAAGAACTCAATCGACTGCGCAGATTTCTCTTGACCTGAAGCGATACCGGCGGGAATCGAGCAAGCTGAAAATGAGCCGAATTACTGCAGCTCGTCCGGTATTCCAACCTTCTGAAAGTTACTCAACAGAAGCCATTCCACGCGTACAATCTTCGAAAGGTTTAAGTAAATTGCCTTGGATAGCGGCAGTTCTTTTCTTTGTCGGGATGGCAACATTCGCAGCAATGTACTTCGTTCGACCGACAATAAACACAACGCTTGTTCGTTCATCACTTCTTCCTCCAGAAGAGTCGAGCTATTCCGGTTTCAAAGGGGGAGGGCAACTTGCTCTCTCACCTGACGGTTTGAAGCTGGCATTTGTTGCGAAGGATTCTTCGGGAAAGAATCGTCTCTGGGTGCGATCGCTCAATTCATTGTTGGCGTTACCGCTTCCGGGTACGGAAGGAGCGTCGTTTCCTTTCTGGTCGCCTGATAATCGTTTCATTGGGTTCTTTGCCGCAGCGAAATTGAAGAAGATTGAAGCAACGGGTGGACCGCCTTTGACGATCTGTGATGCACCTGATGGACGTGGCGCAACATGGAACCGGAATGGCGTCATTGTCTGCGCGCCAACCTGGAACGCCGGACTCTTTCAGGTCCCGGCCACGGGAGGAGTGCCCGCCGCAATCACGAAGCTTGATACCAACCGTCGCGAGCAAACACATCGATGGCCGTATTTCCTTCCGGATGGCAAACACGTGTTGTACTTCTCGCGCTCCAGCGGCGGCGGCACCGAGTCAGAGGCAGATGCAATTTATGTGTCTTCGCTCGATGGAAAAGTGAACAACCGATTGTTCTCTGCATCTTCCAACGTGGCCTATGCATCAGGCTATATCCTCTTCATACGACAATCGGTGGTGATGGCACAGTCATTCGATATCAGCAGCCTGGCGGTGATGGGTGAAGCATCCCCAATCGCAGAACAGGTGAGTTACAGTATCGGCTACAACAGAGGATCCTTTACTGTTTCGGATAACGGGGTGTTCGTGTATCAGACCGGAGCTACAATAACCGGGACACTCCTTGAGTGGTTCGACCTCACAGGAAAGAAATTGAACACCATTGGAGAACGAGCGGTGTTCGGTGGCGGGCAACTCTCACGCGATGAGAATAAGCTTGCAATATCCTTGTTCGACCCTCAAACGCGAAATCGAGATATTTGGATTTATGATCTCAAACGTGATGTTCGAACACGATTCACATTCGACCAAGGAGTGGAAGACTACCCGGTTTGGTCGCCAGACGGGAGCCGCATCATTTTTTGTTCGGATAAACGTGGGCACCTGGACATTTATCAGAAGGCTGTCAATGGTGAGGGTGGCGATGAGCTTCTCTTTGAATCAACATTTGACAAGTTTCCTACTGACTGGTCGTCGGATGGACGCTGGCTCCTTTACTATACGGTCGGCCATCCGAAAACACAATCAGACGTATGGGTGTTACCACTCGTTGGTGATCGTAAGTCAATTCCTGCTGTCCAGACAGAATTTGAAGAACTGGATGGACAATTTTCTCCTGACGGGAAATGGATCTCGTACATCTCAAACGAATCGGGCAGGTATGAAGTGTATGTGCGGCCATTTTCCGAATCGGGGGGATCACCCCTCCTGCAAAGCGGGATTCGGGCAGGAAAATGGCAGGTCTCCACGACCGGAGTCATCTCAAGCGCAAACATTGTCCCAGCGCGCTGGCGTCGTGATGGAAAGGCACTCTATTATTTTTCCGAAGACCAAAAGATTATGATGGCAGAGGTCAATACTCTTAACTCCTCGTTTGAAGTTGGCGCAGTAACGCCGTTGTTCGAGACGCAGTCAAAGGGTGTGGAATGGGTTACCGCGATCAGGAGTGACGGCCAGCGTTTTCTCACGGTATCATCTCTCGATCAAACGTCCTCCCCTCTTACGCTCGTTCTCAATTGGGATGAGGAGTTGAAGAAGAAATGAAACCATTGAATCATTTAATCATTGCTTCATTAAGTCATTGAGAAAATAACAACTAAATATATTGACATCATGATCGGACAAATAATCACACATTACAGAATTTTAGAAAAAATAGGCGAGGGCGGCCTGGGCGTCGTCTGCAAAGTCCCAAAATCACCCGCGAGCGTTTCACAGCGAGCGGTTGTGATATTGAGGATCCCGACTTCTTTTGTCGGGACCCAAAGGAGTGCGTTATGATAGGACAAGTCATCTCTCAATATAAGATTATCGAGAAACTCGGTGAGGGAGGAATGGGAATCGTGTACAAGGCAGAGGACACGAAGCTCGACCGCCTCGTCGCGCTCAAATTCTTGCCTTCTCACCTTGCAGCTTCCGAACAGGACAAGGCACGTTTCACGCAAGAAGCCAAAGCCGCCGCCGCGTTAAATCACCCGAATGTTTGCTCCATCATCGATATCCAGCAGCATGATGGTCAGATGTTTATTGTGATGGAATTTGTCGATGGCCAGACTCTGCGTGACAAACGAGGAACGATTTCGTTCAAGCAGGCGACCGATATCGGCATACAGGTCGCCGATGGACTTGCCGCCGCGCATGAGAAGGGAATCGTTCACCGCGACATCAAGCCCGAGAACATCATGATCCGCAAGGATGGCATCGCGCAGATCATGGATTTTGGACTGGCGAAACTTCGGAGCGCATCCAGTAAAATTAATCGGCTGACGAAAGAGGGAAGTACTGTTGGCACTGCCGGCTATATGTCTCCAGAGCAAGTACAGGGACAGGATGTCGATCACCGGAGCGATATCTTTTCTTACGGCGTAGTTTTATATGAAATGTTTACCGGACAGCTTCCGTTCAAGGGTGTGCATGAAACCGCGCTTGCGTACGAGATTGTGAATGTGGATGCCGCTCCGATGGCGGCGATTAAACCCGATATCGATCCTGCACTTGACGGGATTGTTCTTGACTGCTTGGAAAAAGATGTTAAAGAACGATGTCAATCTGTTGCTGAAGTCGCACGCGATCTGCGTCGTGTGAAAAGAGAATCGACACGACAGCGCGCAAGCAGGGTCACGGCATCACGGCCTGCATATCAAGATTCACAGTTGCGAGTCCCGCAGCAGCGGGACGAGCAAGAAGTTGGTCGGGAGCTAAGCTCCCTCCCAACTCGTGGAAAATCATTGCTGCCGTGGATCATGAGCGGAGTTCTTTTTCTCATAGCCGCCGGGGCAATTGGCTACATGCTGTTTCCAAAACCTGTCGCCCCTCCGCCTCCATTAACCGTCACCCGGGCGTATATTCTTCCCCCTACAAGAGTAAACTTCAACGTACAGAGTGGCGGGCATCTCGCTGTTTCTCCGGATGGGAAAAAAATAGCATTTGTAGGATCTGATACAACCGGCACAAATCAACTCTGGGTTCGTGCGATAGAATCGTTAACTGCCGTTCCTCTTGCCGGAACGAATGGGGCAAGACATCCTTTCTGGTCACCCGATGGAAAATCATTGGCATTTTTTACAGGAAGCAAACTCAAGAAAATCGATGCCGCGGGTGGACCGGTAATAACCATCTGCGATGCTACAGACGGACGTGGAGGGACATGGAATAATGCAGGAATGATCGTCTTTGCCCCGAACTCTATTGGTGGGTTGTCTAAGGTTTCAGCCGCCGGAGGGGTTCCGGTAGAGGTCACAAAAGTAGACACAGCTAGTAAAGTTCGAAATCACCGGTGGCCCCACTTCCTTCCCGATGGAAAGTATTTCATTTATACTACGCAAACCGGAGGAGCTAGTACAGACAATGATGAAATCCGGATTGCATCGCTCGATGCAATTGTCGATTCGGTCTTGATGCGAGGTAATTCCAATGTTGAGTACGCGTCCGGTTATTTGTTATTCCATCGTCAGGCGATGCTCATGGCACAGCCTTTTGACACGGTAACATTACAATTTACAGGCGACGCCGTTCCGATAGCTGAAGAACTGCAGTATAACGACGGGAGAAGCAGAGCCATGTTCTCGGTATCGACGAATGGCGTACTTATCTATCAGAGCGGTGAAGAACAACAAACAAAGTTTGCGTTCTTTGACCGGGCAGGGAACCGGGTCAGTCTTCTTGACACGAAATGGCCCCGAGGAGGAAAGCTCTCTCACGACGGGAAGAAGATTGCCTACAGATTTTTTGAAATGCAGAACCGTCAATTTGATGTCTGGCTCTATGAAATAAACGGCGGGCGAAGTTCCCGGTTCACATTTGATCTGTCGAACGAGGGCTTCCCATTCTGGTCGCTTCACGATGATTCTGTTGTGTTCAGTTCAGACAGAAACGGGAAATTCGATCTCTATATTAAAAGTGCGAATGGAACAGGAACGGAACAATTACTTGTAAAGTCCGATGATGTCAAACTTGTTTCAGATTGGTCGATGGATGGAAAGTATTTGACATATACATCAATTGGTAATCCTAAAACAAAAGCAGATGTGTGGCTTCTACCAATGACTGGTAACCGAACGCCGGTACCATTTCTTCAAACCGAATTTGGTGAGGGTAGCGCTTGCTTCTCTCCGGATGGACGATGGATTGTCTATGATTCGGATGAGTCGGGGCGGCTTGAAGTGTATGTCCGTGCAGTGGATGGAACGGCAGGGAAATGGGGGGTTTCTATAAATGGCGGAAATCTGCCCAGATGGTCGCGGGACGGAAAAACTATTTTCTTCAGGTCTGCGGGAAAAGCAATGGCCGCGGCGGTCAGAGTTGTCCAATCATCCATTGTTGTTGATTCTGTCCGAACGCTCTTTGATTTTGAATCGAGGGGAATCACCGGAGGCATACAGGATGTAAGCGGGGATGGGCAGAAATTTCTTGCTCTGGTGACGGAGCTTCGCCAGACATCACCGCCGATTACGCTTGTTGTTAACTGGAATGAGGAGATGAGGAAGAAATGAAAACAATTGTTTCATTGACTGATCGGCTCATTGATTCAATGGAAAAATGAATAAATGAAACAATGAACAAATCAACGTCAGGAGAGGCGGAGATATGTATCAGTCAGAGCAACTGAAGGAGAGAACGAAGCAATTTGCCATTAGAGTCGTACATTTATTTAGAGCATTACCGAAAAGCGACGAGGCAAAAGTGATTGGAAGACAGTTACTCCGGTCGGGAACTTCTGTGGCTGCAAATTACCGTGCGGTTTGTCGTTCAAGATCTAAAGCCGAGTTCATCTCGAAGATCGGTGTTGTTGTAGAAGAAGCAGATGAAACTGTATTGTGGTTAGAACTTCTTGTGGATATTGAAATTGTAGCACAAGACAAGATGAAAAGTTTGCTGAAGGAAGCAAACGAGCTACTTGCGATCTTTGCAGCTTCACAATCCACAGCGAAACGCTCTAGTCTAAAATGATACAATGAAAAAATGAATCAATGAATCAATCGTATTTATGACCGAACAAACAATACCACAAGAGCATGTTATTGAAACCGTAGGGTCAATACTAAAATCCGTCACTGCAAAGCAATCATACACCGTTGACGAGGCATTCGCATACTGCGAAGCAATAACGCAAGCGCATTACGAGAATTTTCCGGTTGCCTCGCTGTTTCTCCCTGAGGAAAAGCGTCCGTACATACAGGCAATCTATGCTTTTAGCCGCACAGCAGATGATTTTGCAGACGAATTAGACCGATCTCCACAAGAGCGGCTCGATGCGTTACATACCTGGGAACAACAGCTTCAAGATTGCTACGATGGACATGCATCTCATCCAGTTTTTATCGCCCTCAAGGAGACGGTGACCAATCTTGGTATTCCCATCGACCCCCTCAAAGATTTACTCACCGCTTTTAAGAGAGATGTTACACAGAATCGGTATGAAACGTTTGATGATCTGCTAAGCTATTGCGCTTGCTCTGCCAACCCGGTCGGTAGGCTTGTGCTGATGATGTTTGGCTATCGCGATGATAAGCTGTTTCAATTCTCCGATAGCATTTGTACGGCGCTACAGCTCACAAATTTCTGGCAGGATGTTGCTGTCGATCAAAAGAAAGATCGGCTTTATATCCCGCTCGAAGACATGGTAACGTATAACTACTTGATGGAGTCATGGAGTGATGGAGTAATGGATGATAATTTTAAACGACTGATGAAATTTCAGGTAGAACGAACACGGGAAATGTTTTATAGAGGCGCCGAGTTGCCGTCGCTTGTCGAACGGGACTTGCAATTAGAACTGAAACTCGTCTGGTTCGGCGGAATGTCCGTACTCAAAAAGCTTGATCGGGTTAAGTATGATGTTGTTCATCGCAGACCAACATTAACAGCGATGAACAAGGGACTCATTCTCTGGCGCGCACTATTCAGGAACAATCTTCAGCGCTTCGGCAAGAAAAGGGACTTATGGGATCTGCAATAGGAGTTTTTTCTGCCCAAGAAGGATTGAAAGGAAGCAAATCGAGCTTTCATTATTCCTTTTCGTTTCTTCCCAAGCCTCAACGAGAAGCGTTGAAAACAGTATATGCTTTTTGCCGAACGACGGATGATATTGTCGATAACGCACAAGATGTCGTCACTAATGTTGATCGGCTGCGGAAATGGCGCACAGAATTGGAGCTTGCGCTGACGGCTTCTTCAGAATATCAGTTGTTAAATACGCTCAGCGGTATTGCCAAACGATTCAATATACCTGTTGTTCATTTCTACGAATTGCTTAAAGGCGTCGAAATGGACTTGGTGAAAAATCGTTATCAAACATTCGATGAGCTGAAGGATTACTGTTACCATGTTGCCTCGTCTGTCGGCTTAATGTGCCTTGGCATCTTCGGCTCGAAGGATCAACGCACAAAAGACTACGCTATCAATTTAGGAATTGCTTTACAACTGACAAACATCCTCCGCGATGTTGGCGCCGATGCAACCTATGGACGGATTTATCTGCCGCAAGAGGATCTCCATCGTTTTCAAATCAGTGAAGAAGATATTTTAGCGCGACAATACTCGCCGACGTTCCGCTCCTTAATGGAGTTTGAAGCTGCAAGAGCTGAAGAATATTTTCAGCGTGCACAACAATCGTTACCGGACACCGATAAGCGGGCAATGTTTGCGGCGAAGATAATGGAACGCATCTACTTTCATACGCTTCTTCGCATTCGAGAAGCTAACTATGATGTTTTTACAAAGCCGGTCTACCTTCCGAGAACGCTCCAGTTTCTCATTGCCGTCAAGTACTGGGTGAAACAAAGGATTCTTGGGAAATGAGCCATGGTAGCCCGGTGTACCACCAATCTCAAACCCCAAGTCCTAAGCCTCAGTATGATGTAGCTATTATTGGCGGAGGATTAAGCGGACTTGCCGCCGCAGTTGATCTCGCATCACGTGGCGCCGAGATCATTCTTCTCGAACAATCTTCTAAGCTCGGAGGCAGGTGTTATTCATATATCGATGAGACGACCGGTGATGTGGTCGATAACGGTCAGCACGTTCTTGTCGGCGCATATCGTCATACGCTTCGCTACCTTGAGATGATAGGAACGCGAAAGCATCTACGCGCCGAGCCCAAGCTTCGCTTGCCGCTCTATCATCCCGAGAAAGGCTTTGCTGTGTTTGAAGTAGCATCACTGCCGAAACCATTACATCTCACAGCTGGGATGTTGAAGTTCAAACTCTTAACATTGAGTGAGCGTCGACGATTGCTCTCTGTTGGATTAGCTCTGCAAAAGTGGAACAAGGAAATGGAACAGCGTCTCTCTCAACTCACTGTTGATGAATGGCTTACAAGCTTGCATCAATCTGACGAAGCAAAACGATGTTTGTGGTTTCCTATTGCAATTTCTATCATGAATGAATTGCCACAACATGCATCCGCATTGCTCTTTGCCCGGTCACTGCGGGCTACATTCCTTGGCAGCAAGTCCGATGCGAGAATTTTGATTCCAACTATTGGACAAACCGAATTGTATGTTGATTCTGCTATAACGTATTTATCCGAGCGCAGCGCAAAGATCATGTTGAATGCAGAAGTGACGTCGACTGAAATAGTGGGGCCAAAGGTAATAGGCGTGCAAATGAAAGATGGGAGCGTAATCAAATCAACAAGCGTCATTTCAAGTGTACCGTATCATGCACTCGTAAAATTATTGCCGAACGAAGCTCTTAACTACCATGAGTTTTCCAGCCTTCACAAATTGCAATCATCGCCGATTGTGTCTATTCATCTCTGGTTCGATAAGGAATTCATGCCAATGGATTACATCGGGCTTATTGACAAGAATATTCAGTGGCTGTTCAACAGGCGAAGAATTGCCAAAGACAAAGGCACACCGGCTTGCTACCTTGCAGCTGTTATCAGTGGGGCATACGAACAAGTCGGTTGGACGAAAGAACATCTAATTGATGAGACTGTTAAGGATATTGGAGAAGTTTTCCCGGAGTCACAAACGTCGAAGCTACTTCATTCGGTCGTCATCAAAGAAAAACGAGCAACATTTTCGCCGACGAGTGAATCAGAGTCGTTTCGCCCATCGGTGCGAACCTCTTTAACGAATTTCTATCTGGCAGGAGACTGGACAGCGACAGGATTGCCTGCAACAATCGAAGGAGCGATCATGAGCGGATTTGCTGCGTCAAAGGAAGCGTTTGAGTTTGCAATCAAGAAAAGATCGGAGCGATGACGTTCCAGAGTACATTCTCGAGTGGAATGAGGGCGACGAACAAGATCAGGGCAACCAGCCATTTGCGCGGCACAATTTTCGTATCATGAATTGTCGTTGTTGTAAGAAAGAAGACTATGAGCGTATAAAAGAACATGATCACAACTGAAGCTGTTGGATCTTTGAAATTCAAGAGCTTCAGTGCTGTGCTTTCATCGGTGATATACGTTGCCTGCTGATTGAATAACAACTGAATAAATACAGTAAGCGATTCTGGCAATCGACTTGCCGCGTTGACAAATGCCATCGAAGCCAGAAAAATGTTCCTCGGATGATGAATGAAGAAACCGAAGGAGAGAAGAGCTAATGCGAATGTTGATGCTGTTCCCGCGAGTGCGGAAGGAGGGCAGTCTGATTCGTCATCAGCGTTATGGGCGATACCAACAACACTTTGTTTTTTTGCTTGTTCTGAGCCGCACGAATATTTCTTTACCGCTATATGTGCATATTGGTGAACGAGAAGCGAAAGAATGACCGCAAGAATGAATGATGGGATTCCTACTAAGATCAAAAACTTGGTCGAATGTCTCGGTTCAGCTTCGATCAGCGGCATAAATAATTCATTTCAAAGAGTTGTGCGAATATCATATGACGTAGGATCAAAGATAATGTATTTTCTTTTCAGTATCAAGGTTATCTTTTATCATATCTTGCTTTTTCAGAAAGAAGATGGTACTTTGTTCAGTTGAAACTTGAACGTAGTACAAAAGGAACTTCATGACAGATTTATTTAAAGAATTGGAATGGCGAGGTTTGATACATTCACATACGGCGAATGTACAAAAGCACCTTGCTGAGCAAAAGGTAGCAGGCTATATCGGGTTTGACCCGACGGCATCGAGTCTGCACGTCGGCTCATTACTGCCGATTATGGGACTTGTGCATTTGCAGCGAGCAGGGCACTCGCCGATAGCAATAGCCGGTGGCGGAACAGGGATGGTCGGTGACCCGAGTGGTAAGGCTCAGGAACGTAAACTTCTTTCTCCAGAAGATATTGAAGCAAACCTTGAAGGCATTAAAAAACAGCTTGCGCATTTTTTGGATTTCAATGCGAAAAGCAATCCAGCCAGTCTCGTGAATAATGCTGACTGGCTGACAAAACTCACGATGATGGACTTCTTGCGCGACATAGGCAAGCACTTTTCTATCAATGAGATGCTTGCGAAAGATTCAGTGAAGTCGCGCATTGAGCAAGAACAGGGAATGTCGTTTACGGAATTCTCGTATTCACTCCTCCAATCGTACGATTACCTTGAGTTGTTCGATAGGTACAAATGTACGTTGCAAATGGGCGGAAGTGACCAATGGGGAAATATTGTTGCAGGCGTGGATCTAATTCGCCGACTACGTGGCACCGAAGTGCATGCGATTGTCTTTCATCTTATTACGACATCATCTGGTGTTAAGTTTGGCAAAACAGAAAGCGGCACCGTCTGGCTTGATCCTGAGCGGACTTCACCTTACAAGTTCTATCAGTTCTGGTATAATACAGATGATAGGGATGTGGTGAAGTACCTTAAATATTTCACGCTGCTTTCACAGAACAAAATCAACGAACTTGAGCAATCGTTGCAAACATCTCCGGAAAAACGTGAAGCACAAACAACACTTGCTCAGGAAGTTACTCGCACTGTTCACAGCGAGAGTGCTTTAGCTCAAGCTGTAAAGGCATCGAAGATATTTTTTGGGGGTGAGATAGCTGGCGTGACTGAAACTGAGCTGCTGGAGATATTCAGTGACGTGCCATCAGTCGAAGTTCCTAAATCGCAATTTGGTGGAGATGGGATGTCATTCATTGACGTCATGGTTGCTGCTGCCGTAACGAAATCGAAAGGCGAAGCACGTCGTTTGGTGCAGGGTGGAGGAGTGTATCTGAATAATCTCGCAATCTCGGAAGTAGACAAAAGAGTTTCAATGAATGATGCGATTCATGGAAAATTTATCGTGTTGAGAAAAGGGAGGAAGAGTTATTTTCTGGTGAAAGCTATTTAAGCTTTTCTATTCCTCGACAATCTCTTTATCACCTGCCCATGACTTCTGAGACACAACAACATTGAGTGTGCGAGGTGTTTACTCTCGCTTGTAATTTCCTTCCATCATCGTGTACCATTGCTTGCCATCTTGCGATGCGTCTAACGTAAACGTGTATTTTCCATCCTGACGTAGATCGAACGTCGCACGATTTAAACCCATAGGACTTTGGCTTGTTAATGTCAAAATGTTGTCCATAAGGTTGCCTTTGAATTCGTTTGGAGGCATACCCATTGAGTCCCACCAATGAAGGAAGTAGCATTGCTGAGTGGCATCAAAACTAAAGACGCCATGTCCGCGGAAGCCCACTTCACCATTGCGTTCCTGTTCATAATCCTGCATGACAGTAAATCCATCCAATGCTGAACGATTGTTGATACGTGCGATTGCAATCCCTCCTATGGGATCCCACGGAGAGGGGTGCATTTTTTCCTCACCTTTCCATTTTCCGATGAGTCGTTCTAATCTTTTGTGGGCATCCGTTGGTTTTGGCATCTCGTTCATAACATTATCTCCTATTGATTAGTACATGAGTAAATCGTTGAAAAGTTAACTGCAGATTAAATTAATGTAAGAATTCATAGTTTAACTGTCAAATTCTGTGGATTCGTGGCACTTGACACAATAATACTTGACAATGTCCCAAAAATTTTATTCATTTTACTCGATTTTAATTGAACCAAAAACCTTATAAGGAAATATTATGAATAATTGCATACGATTAACTGTGTTTTTTGTGCTCTTGCTGACGAGCGCATCCTCCGTTTTTGCAGGAGAACAGCAAGGAGGCGGTGGAGTAGTCACGGGGTTAATTCTTGATGATTCCACGGGACTTCCAATCAAAGAAGCTTTTGTTGGTTTCTTTAAACCCCATGGGTTATGGGTCCAGCGTGTTCATACAGACACTTCTGGTATTTACAGTGCAGATCTTGATACCGGAAGATACCTCGTTCGCTTCGAAAGGTTTGGCTACATTCCTGAGTGGTTCGATGATGCACATGAATTGCGAGATGCCTTCATTGTCGATGTTCATGCAGACACTACTATTACAGCTAACGCCGGGCTACAACCTATGCCACGACCAGAACCTGTTACAGTAACAGGTACTGTTAGAGATAGTCTTACAGGCAATCCATTGCCGAACAGCCTTGTTGTATTTCTTCGACCCCATCGTTGGCTACGTCAGATAGAACATCTGATAGAACGCTTTGGTGGTTTCGATAACGAGCGATTCCATATACCGGGTTTCGGCAGGCTCCATGGTGTTGTGTGGTTTGGTCTGACTGATACAGCAGGGAATTATGAAGCACATTTGTTGAAAGGATTCCGATATATTGCGTTCGCATTCAAACCAGGATATGTGCATGAGTTTTATAAGGATAAGATCACACCGTTCAATGCCGATCGTATATCGTTTAATGGGGATTCATCAGGTATCGATTTTGATCTTGTACCAAATCCGAATGCAGTTAACATGCTTGCAGGCAAAGTTATGGATCCAGAAGGTGCAGGGGTGGAGTCTCATGTTCTCCTTATTCGCATTACTCCATTCGGATGGTTACCCGTCCGGTATCAAGCTACAGACTCGACGGGCAGGTATAAGTTCATGCATTTAGTTGATGGCAGATTCCTCGTCCGAGCTATTCCTGTAGGCCGCTACGGTCCAGCATGGCACAAAGCTGATGCATGTGGTATCCGCGATTGGCACAATGCGGATGTCATCAACCTTACTTCAAGCAGGGATAGCATTGATGTATGCGTTAAGCCGCTTAACGAGGATGGCTTCTGTCATATCGATGGCCATATAACCGGCGGTGGTGGAAGAAATATTTTCTCAGCAGCTGCGAATGAAGGCGTTCCTGTGTATGCTGTATCAACAACAACAGGCGAAGTTGTTGGGTATGATGTAACGGAAGAAGACGGATCATATTCTATTGATAACATTTCACCGGGCTCATACACAATTGTGGTTGATCAGGAAGGATATACTCCTTCGAATTCTCCGACCGTCACTGTGGATGAGACAAATGGATTTAGTTCTTCCGGAAACGATGTTGGTATTTCAGGCGATCCGCCGCTTGATGTTATCGATAACCGAGGCGAGATGCCACAAGCGTTTACACTTGGCCAGAATTATCCTAATCCATTCAACCCAACGACGGAGATACGCTTCGACGTTGTGGTAGCAAGCCAAGTGACAATCAAGATTTACAACGTCATGGGTCAGGAAATTGCAAAGCTTGCTGATCAACAGATGCAGCCGGGAAACTATAACGTCAAGTGGGATGGACGTGATATTCACGGAAATGCTGTAAGTAGCGGTGTATATTACTATAGAATGCAGGCAGGGAATTTCTCAGAGATCAAAAAGATGATTCTGATGAAGTAGTCTGGTACTCACTGTAATCTTAGTTGGCTCAAACCCCAGTCATAAAAGGCTGGGGTTTTTTATTTTTTCTTCTCGCAAATCTTCTCTACATTTATAGCACTATGAATACATACTCCGTCATTATTCTTATAACGCTTCTTGCAGAATACTTCTTAAGTCTTGTAGCGGACTTGTTGAACGTAGGAACGCTAGGCAAGGGTATCCCAACAGAGTTTGAAGGAGTTATTGATTCTGAAGCATATAGAAAGTCGCAGTCATATACCCGCGCGCGGACCAACTTTGGCATTCTCGTTTCTACGTTAAGCTTGTTTGCAACACTCGTCTTTTGGTTTTCCGGTGGGTTCAATTGGCTCGATACAATCGTGCGAAGCTGGCAGCTTGGAATGCTGTGGACAGGGCTGCTGTATATCGGAGTTCTTGTTTTTGCGAGATCGATACTCTCGTTGCCATTTAGTATTTACTCCACATTCGTTATTGAGGAGCGGTTTGGCTTCAACAAAACTACCCACAAAATATTTATTGCCGATCTCCTCAAGGCACTACTTCTCGGAGTTATCCTCGGTGGTCCATTACTGTTAGGCGTTCTTGCATTCTTTGAGTATGCAGAGTCGCTTGCATGGCTGTATTGCTGGATGGTTGCAACAATGTTTATGCTCATTGTTCAGTTCATCGCGCCAACGTGGATTATGCCGTTGTTCAATAAGTTTACGCCGCTTGAAGATGGAGATCTCAAAAGCGCAATCCTTTCTTATGCAAGCTCAGTCAAGTTTTCTCTGAAAGAAGTCTTCGTCATGGATGGCTCGAAACGTTCGAACAAAACAAACGCGTTCTTCACCGGCTTTGGAAAGAATAAACGCATCGCCCTGTTCGATACGCTGATTCAGCAACACACAATCCCTGAGTTGGTTGCTGTGCTCGCGCATGAGATAGGGCATTACAAGAAGAAGCATATCATTCAAGGAATCGTCATAAGCATCTTGCACATGGGTATGATGTTGTATTTGCTGTCGATGTTCGTCAGCGAACGTGGGTTGTTCGATGCATTCTACACGGAACATACTTCGGTTTATGCGGGGATGATTTTCTTTGGGATGCTTTTTACACCGATAGAGTTTATTCTTTCGCTTTTCATGAACATTCTCTCACGAAAGAACGAGTTTGAAGCGGATCGTTACTCAGCGGAGACATATAAGCAGCCGCAGGCGATGATTGATACGCTAAAGAAACTATCGGTGCATAATTTCTCTCATCTTACACCTTATCCAGTTTATGTGAAATTGAATTACTCACATCCGCCTGTGCTGGAGAGGATAAGGGCGTTGAATCATTATTTGTAGTGGCGACGCTTGCGTCGCCCTCCGGTACTGGTAGGGGCGAGTCTAAGACTCGCCCCTACTGAGGATCTAACAGCTAGATTCGGGAGTAGAGATCCCTCATAACTCTAATTTTTTTTCTTTCCTAAAGGGCCACTCTCCATGTCGGTATGATCTCACCAAATAGAGAATCAGCCCAATTAAGATTAAAACAACTGCATATTGTATCTCCTTCTCGAAATTCTTCCTCATAATCAATACATACACAAATCCGAGAAACGCTAAGAGTGCAGGAAGAGGGTAGAGCCACATCCTGAACGGTCGCTCTAGATCTGGCCGGCGAATGCGGAGAATAATAACGCCTGCAATTTGTGCAAGGAATTGTACAAGAATGCGAATAATCACCAGCGCTGCTATCACATCGGCAAGCCGCAGCGAACAAAATACAACTGCAACAAGTCCAAGTGCGAACAACGAGATGTGTGGAATATGATGCTTAGGATGGACGCGAGAGAATACTTTGAAATAGTCGCCATCAACTGCTGCTGCATACGGCACGCGTGAGTAACCGAGCAACAGGGAAAACACTGAAGCAAATGCTGTCCACATAATAAGCATTGTTGCAAGCGATCCAGCCCAGGTTCCGTACAATCGCTCCATAAAAACAGAGATAACGTATTTTCTCGCATCAGAAGTTGCTGTCTCGCTCAACTCTTGCCAGGGGATGACACCAAGAATACTGATGTTCATGACAATGTAGATAACTGCAACCAAGATAATCGAGTACAAAATTGCTCGTGGTATCGTTCGCCCGGGTTCTTTGATTTCTCCGCCGAGAAAGCAAACATTGTAGTATCCCCAGTAGTCATAAATGGCGACCAGCATTCCAGCACCGAGCCCATTGAAGAAATTCGATGAAAGCGTAAATGCTCCTTCTGGAAAACTAAGCGCTCGTTCACTGTTGAAGTTTGTCACTCCCGCAAAAATAATCCATGCGATGGTGAGCATAACGCCTACCCAGAGAAATTCAGAAATCCTGCTGATGATGGTGATCTTACGATATAATAAGAACACTGCGAGCAGACAAATTCCCATGGCGACAAACGTCCCTGCCGTAATCTGGATACTTACACTCATTGAGCCGATGACTGGAATATTAATGATGAAGTCGTGCTGAAAGTATGTTATACCAAGAGAAGGGAACAGGTAGCCTGCATACAGTGATAATCCGATGCATCCGGACGCAATGGAGAGCGGCGCACTGAACGTCAACTGCCAGATGAATAAAAACGCCATCATTTTTCCAAGCTTTGATGGCTCGTAAATTTCCTTCAAGTACCTGTACGATCCGCCCGAGCCGGGCATAGCCGCGCCAAGCTCTGCCCACACTAAGCCATCGCAAATGACGAGCACAGCTCCGAAGATCCAGCCTAACATCGCTTGTGGTCCTCCCATCGCAGCAACGATTAATGGAATGGTGATAAACGGGCCGACGCCGATCATGTCGATCATATTGAGCGATGTAGCGCCAGCCAATCCAACTCCGCGAATTAATTGAGGCGGCTGCTCTGAGTTTTTAAGGGGAGATGCAGCCATCTACCGTCGCGGTTGGGAAATCATGTTGAAGAACAATTTCATCGCATCATCATTGGAGATTCTCAATTGTCGATACAATGCGATGGAACAATACGTGTATGTACCTTTACCATACTGTGCCCACAATAGTGAAGTAGGAGGCTGTTGCTCGTCTGTATCGCTCATAGAGAGAAGGCGCTGATACTTCGAAGATGTTTTTGTCTTATCGTTACTCGGAAGATAAATACTGCGTTCATGTATCCATCCGTTCCAATCATCGGCTTTCATACTATTTGGAGTTGTAAACAACGGATGATCTGGAAGCAGCATAGTCACAGGCGCATCTTCTTCTGTTACTCGCTCTCCTGTGAGTGTGATCGGATATGGCGAAACATTTTTACCGTTCCAGTCATTTTGCTTGTGATAGAACGTTGTAATGTTGCCTCCATTCCAAACGTACTCGAGGAGCTTACTGTTGTAACGAACAGCGTCTGATCGATATTGATATGTTCTGAGGTCGAGCAAAATTACGCTATACTGATTGAGATTTTCTGTAGTTAATCTGGATGAATCAAGTAACGTGTATTTAATATTGAATGTCTTCAGGATTTCCTCAATAGTATCGTCGTACGTTTTGACTAAGCCGGCATGAATATTCTCAGAGTGTTTTGCGGTTGCTTTTGTTATCCCTGCGATTGTAGTTGCCGAAACATGTGGAGTTAGTACCTGCCCCTTAATCTGTACGGGCTCTTTAGGTGATGGATTGATTCCGGAAAAGAGGTTTGTCGTATCAAATAGATAGTTATTGTTCTGTCGAAGAAGATAATATCGTTGCAATCTTGAAATGCGCAGCATCCCCTGTGAGCGATGTTGCTGCCACGCTAAAAGAGCAATATCATAAACGGAATTTCCCACCGAATCTTTTTGATTCACATTGGTCGTTACAAGAGGTCGCTTAATCAACATGCTATCACGATCAAAATATCGAACAAAGAGCTTCTTCGGTTGCCATGGCAAGATGTCATTTTGAAATTGTTCCGGATGGTAGGAAGGATCGGAAGCTTTCTCGAATGCCTCGTAGGCTGAAATACCCACTGCTTGATGATGGCCATGCTGTCGATTTGGTTTGGCAGTTATAGTATCATGATTTGTGATGATGACATCTGGCTTGAATACACGGATATAGTACACCAGTTGAGCAACGGCACTATCCTTGCCACCCCACATTGTGAACGTTTCGTTCGCGGTTTTTGAAAAGCCAAAATCAGGGAAGCCGAGGAAATAAACCTCAGTGCCAAGAATCTTAGCAGCTTCGAGGGTCTCTTTGGTACGAAGAATACCCAACTCTTCATACAAATCCGAACCGATTTCGTTCTGCCCGCCTTCTCCGCGTGTGAGAAAGATGCTGTACGTTTTTATTCCTTTGATCTTCGAGTAATATGCAAGTGTTGCACCGCCTTCGTCATCAGGGTGAGCCGAGAGCGACATCAAGACTAATGAGGGACGAATCTTACTATCCTCTTCTTGAGCATAAGTGTTACGAGGAGATACGAATAAAAAAATTAGAAGTATAAATAAACGCTTACCTTTTGTCATTGCGTAGTTCTATTAGTAATATAGTAATTCATCGAAAAATCATTGTCTAATTTAATGAAAATGAAGTGAATTGCAAGAGGTGAATATACAATGGGTAAGCTTGACTTTACTCAAATACTTTCTTATACTACAGTCATGAATTCACGACGCTTCTCATATTATTATTACTTTTACTTTACGAGCACTGACTCGGCAGAGAAGCGTTTCTTTTAAAATCTACGTAAGTGAAGAAATTGAACGACCCTGCTGAGAATCGGCAGGGTTTTTTATTTCTGTTATATGTGAAAGGAGTTATTCCATGATTGTTGTCATGAAAGCCGGCGCCTCGAAAAAGGATGTCGAGCATGTTGTTGAACGAATAGAACAGCTTGGGCTGAAAGCACATCTTTCGACAGGCGTCGAACGGACAATTATTGGCGTTATCGGAGACGAGCGGTTAATAAAACGCGAACAGCTATCGCTCTTGCCGTTTGTTGAGAATGTCATCCCGATTTTGAAGCCGTACAAGCTGGCAAGCAGGGAATTTAAGCAGACAAACAGCGTAGTAAATGTCGCTGGTGTGAACATTGGCGGAAAGAATATTGCGGTCATTGCCGGGCCATGTTCCGTTGAAACAGAAGAACAATTGATGATAACAGCCGAGACTGTCAAAGCAAACGGCGCACATTTGCTGCGAGGCGGAGCGTACAAGCCACGCACAAGTCCGTATGCATTTCAGGGATTAGGTGAGGATGGATTGAAGCTTCTCGCAAAAGCCCGGGAGAAAACCGGACTTGGCATCGTTACTGAGGTGATGGAGTCTGCTGAGGTGGAACTTGTCGCAGAATATGCAGACATGCTTCAAGTTGGTGCACGTAATATGCAGAATACGAAACTTCTTCGTGCCCTTTCCAAAATTAAAAAGCCAATTCTTCTTAAGCGGAATTTTTCTGCAACGTTGATTGAATTTTTGATGAGCGCCGAATATCTGTTGTCCGGCGGGAACGATCAAGTTGTCTTGTGCGAACGAGGTATCAGGACATTTGTCGAATACACACGCAATACGCTTGATCTTAATATCGTGCCTGCTGTGAAGCTACTTTCTCATCTTCCGATCATTGTCGATCCGAGCCATGGTACGGGTCGCATCGATCTCATTCTTCCGATGAGCCGTGCTGCAATAGCATGCGGAGCCGATGGACTCATCGTAGAAGTTCATCCAAAGCCTGCCGAGGCTTTCTCGGATGGTGATCAGTCGTTAACTCCTACTATGTTTCAGCAATTGATGAAAGAAGTGAAGAACATTGCTGCTGCCATAGAAAGGAGCGTATAGATTATGTTGGCAGTTAAAGCCTGTTCATGATGGATTTATGATCTCCACAAATATGACATCTTTAAAAATAGCCCGCGCCGTATTTCAAGGAACCCGTCGTTATCAATGTAAGAGCTTCCATTCCACCGTACTTTATCGAAGATAGATCCATAACCGAGATAGACAACTGTGCCGGGTATATAAGTAAACGAAGCGAGGAACTCTGCTGCAAGGTCTTTCCGAAAATCATTATATTCCCCGATTGTTCTAAAAAACAAATACTGATTGACCTGATATGTTAACTTCAATCGACTAATGGAATAATCATATAATTTGATGTCACCTGCATCAGTGAAGAAATCAGTAAGCGTGAAACTCGCATCGGCACGGAGATTTTCCCATGGCTGCAGAGTAAGGGAAGCGCTGATTGTGTTAGATTTACCTTGTTCAGGTGTACCGTAGAAGATAGCCCGAGTACGTCTGTAAAGAAGATTGCCGAATATTTCTTTTGTTAATTGTCCTCGAATTTGTGTGTGAATGCCGCTCGTCTGGAACGTTTGTGCATTGAATATTTCAGTAGAATAGTTGAAGCGTGTGCGGAAAAGCCAATTGCCTGCAAAGAAGACGTTCACTGCCAAATCGTTTCCTGTCTCCCATAACCCGCTTGCAATATCTTTGGTTTGCCCGGTTGCCAGTTCGAAACCGATTCGTTGAAAGAATTCTGATGCAGGATAGATTCTCGGATTGAGATATCCTATAAAATTAAGAACGCCGGTTCGGGTCAAATACCCCATATCTGCCCGGAAATTTTCCGATACTTCCCGGAAGTTGAGGCTATAGTCTAAACTGCGAGAACTGTTTGCGAGCCGCATGCCGAATGTGTGACCCGTAACGGATGGAGCGGCCGCATCATCTTTTGCCGATGACAGGAATCCACTTGATGAGAGGACTGCTGATTCTGAGACTCTGTACATTTCGTCGTATCCTACCACTCGATTATTTGAATGTTCCAGTTCTCTGCCTGTGTACAGGAGCCCTAGATAGCTATCATCTGAAAGAGTTCTCTTGTAACGGATGACGGGAGTATGGACATATCTGCCGAGCGTGCTGCGATCTTGTTCGAGAACGTTGTCCATTGCATACAACACGGCAATGGTATTTTCTTTACCGATCTTTCCGGTGAGTTTTGTCCCGACCACCGGATCGGAAATTGTCCGGGAGTAAAAAAGTAACGGATCAAAGTCATTTGCAGTAGCTGCTATGGTGTAGTTATCCTGTCCCTCAAGAAAAAATGATCTTTTCTCAGGATAGAAAAGACTGAACCTGAGGTTGACGTCCACCTGCCCCGCGTCAGATTCTACCTGACTGAAGTCGGGGTTGATCGTACCGTCAAGGATTAAATCCGATGTGATGCCATATTTAGCAGTAAGACTAACTTCTGCCTCCTGCTTGTCGCGGATGAGATTCGTTTCGCTGCGGTATCTTGTCTGGTTGCCGTTATTGCCGGTAAGACTTCCCATAGCGTGTAATGCTCGACGCCCGGGTATGTTACCGGAAACATTTGCGTCAGAAGTGCAAAACCTTTCGCAGGGTCAAGTCGTGGGAAGCAGCTATGCTCATCACGACGGCGAATATATCGTTCTAATACAACACCCATGACTGTAGGATCATCGTTCGCGTAGCGGAGACTTTTCAATGGAAGCTTAATTTCTACCGTATAACCGATGGAATCGATTTTCCCAGCACTGAACCAGACAAAGTCAGGACTGAAATCCTCATTGTTTGCTGCAAAGCGACTGTCTCCCTGAATGCCCAGCGGGTTGACATAAAAGGCATTCAGGCCCTGCTGGTCATTGAATGGGTCGAGGTTGATACAGACAAAGTCATCCTGCATCATCTTGTCGCGTGCAGAAACAGATGATTTGATCTGCGTAACGTCATCGTAACAGCGAAATGCGAAATAAAGGTTTTCGTTATCATAGGCAAGCGCAACTTCAGTTTGTTCCTTCGGAGTCTTATCAAAATCAGGAAGAAACGTTTTGAACCCGGTCACGCTCGGTGCGAGTTTCCAGAACTGCTCGTTAATCTCACCATCAATAACAGGAGCAGTATTAATACGAATCGGGCGGAGTGTATCGATACCCACGATTGGTTCCGAAAAGGGGGAGGTTCTATTTGGCGATTCGGATGCCGAGTACAATGGCTGGCTCTCTGCGCTTCGATAGCAGCAAAGCGTTATGATGATAACAAAGAACGTAATAATTGGTTTTCTTGTTGGCATAGACTCGTTTCTACAATTGGTGTATGGTGCTGAGTTGTATTTTTATTAATATTAGTGAACGAAAAGATGGGAAACAAGTTGCATGGGGCAAGAAAAAAGCCCACTGCTGGAAGGCAGCGGGCTTTTGATCACATCAGGTTGGATAATTTACTTCATCAGCATTCCCGCCGAAGCGGGACTTCTGATCATATGACTCGCGTCATTTGATCATCAGCAGTTTCTTTATGCTCGTGAATGAGCCAGCCGTAAGTTTGTAGAAGTACACACCTGACTGTACGGCAGAAGCATCCCATTGCACAGACTTATATCCAGCGCTTTGCATCCCGTCTACGAGTGTGGCAATTTCTCGTCCGAGCACATCGTAGATCTTTAATTGTACGGGCAATTCATGAATTGCCCCTACGTTTGGTATCTGATACCGAATAAGTGTTACAGGATTAAACGGATTAGGATAATTCTGTTCCAAAGCAAACGCACTTGGTATTCTTCCGCTTGCGCTCGATGTCGATTCACCCGGCGGTGAGGGGGAAGATCATCGGTAGGAACTATGTTAATCCTGTTCGATGATGGTGTATTGCCGGATGATGAAAGAATCAATGTTCCGGCTCCGGTTGTCTTCACCCAGTATGCTTTCCCGGGCTGGATGGTATCAGCACTTACATATGACACATTGTATTCGAAGAACGGACTTGTTACCAATCCACCGGGGACAGAAGTAATTGATGATACAGGGATCGGATTGCTGATTGAGCCGACGAGATTCCATCCTAACGCCACATCGATAGTTTCTGCAGCAATTGGCGTCCCCGTCATAGAAACTGTTGAAGGTCCTCCATATTGCACCCAGTAACCAAGCCCATTCGTAAGCGTAGTTTGTGCAGCATACGCTCCATTCAAGTAAGCGAACACACTTGTTGTTGCACCGGGGAAAAGTGAAGAGGTCTGAAAATTGGAAACTCCGACTGGTACGCTTGACATGTTCCATCCCTGATTAAGGTTAAGTTGAGCAGTCGCTGATGCAGTACCAGTTGAAAGTGGAAGAGAAAATTCTGATGTATTCTCTGCAAGATCCGTTGCTGTAACAACAATATGAGCAGCGTTAGCCGCGTCAATGGTGAATGTAAACGGAACGTTACTTTGAGCGACGGATCCGGAGCCGAGCCACTGTCTACCCTCACCCCTTAGGGAATCGTTTAGTTCGGCAGCATACACATCGATCAAGGCTCCAACACGATCATGGGTTACCGTAACAGTGGCATGGCCGTTGCCAAGATCGGTATACTTCTGAATTATAGGAGGTAGGATACCATCGTGTACCGGGAAATTATCCTGGTCGACGCGAATACCAAAAATAGTGTTTTCCAGAAAATCATTTTTCCTGATGGTGTTTGCTCTTGGAATTTCACCATTCCAATCTTTTACAAATACGCCTACCTGTACATTATGCTGTATAACATTCGGATCGAAATCCTGCGTGAGAGAGGAACCGATCACGATGTCGGTTGCCTTGCCGCCAATGTAAATTCCGAACTCATTCCGAGTAATCTCATTACCCCTGATACGGTGATTCCATGAGGGGTCTGCAGCGAGCCCCAAAATTAATATTCCCGCCAGCTGGTTGTTTGAAATCCGATTCCCTTCCACAATACAATCGAACGAGCCGGGGGTCAGGGCAACCCCATCCCGATTACTGAGGACGGCTCCGTTAACGTCAAGTCCAATGTCATTTCCAACAATCCTGACCCCGAGCGCATTACCTCGTGACTCAATTCCCGAAACGATATTTCCTGAAATGATATTCCGTTCGGCAGGCAGTACGCCACCAATCGTTGCATGACCGCTTACAACCTGAATTCCGTACAAATTCGGTCTACTCTCAGTGCCTGTTGGATCAGTACCGATGTAATTGCCAATGACGGTCGTTCCAACCCCAACCCCAGGGATTGTGCCAATCCCGATCCCGGAAATAGTGTTTCCGGAAATGATGTTCCTCATATCCGGATTCGTGCCGCCGATCGTATTATTGTCGCCTATAACGAAGACACCAAACTTGTTTCCGGCTGTATCCCCCTGTGCGTCGATGCCAATAAAATTTCCTATCACAACATTGTTCTGGCCAAACAACCCTATTGCGATCTGACCAATATGCGTAAAGATGTTTCTCTTCGCAGGTGAGCTTCCACCAATAATGTTCCCATTCCCAGCAACATTGATTCCATTAAAGAGTTGATTTGAGAAAATATTTCCACTAATATTGTTACCATCACCTATAACCTCGATGGCATAAAGGTTATCATCGAATTTCAAACCACTGATCGTAGTGTTGTTTCCGATTCCTAAAGGATCAAACCCTTTAATTGTTGTTGTTAGATTTCCATGAATGTTGGAGCCGTCAGGGGGATACAGAGTTCCAAGTCCTATTGCGGAAGAGACTACGATTGCACCTCCTAAATTAATCGTGAGGTCAAGCGGTACTCCCATGTTCGTAGCTTCTTCTATTGCTGCTCGCATGGTGCACCAGCCGTCCATATCTTTACAAATCCCATCCTTTGTCTCATCCTCCTTTGTGGCCGGGTCATCCCATGGGTGTGACGTGGAAAAATCTGTGGTCGCGTTGACAACAGCAGCCATTTGTGCATAAAGTCTGGAAGTCGTACCTGTTGTCAACCAACAGCATGCAAATAGTATAGGCACGAAGATGTAACGGTGAAGTCGTAATTTCATATTAACTCCTGTAAAATGTATAAATAGGTAATAGTAGTTTCTTCATCCTGCTCTCACTCAGTTCTTTGGCGGAGTGAGATCCCACTTCGAGGGATGCATATCGATAACAATCTTTGTGGCGTAGGCATTCTTGTCCATCTCCTGCAGGCACTTGATGGCGTTATCCCAATTACGCTGGGCGTCCGAATGACGCGAAGACAATTCCGTCATGCGGTTCCCGACCTTCATAGCTTCGTCGTATTTCCCTTGTGTAGAGAGCTCCCCCATTTTTTTTGCCAATTCTTGTTCCTCTTTTGTTGCTGCTTCTTCCGGAGCGACAAAGTACTTCTCAAAGATTACTTCATTCATATGTTTCTCTTTTGCCAACGGAAAGTATTCCCACTCGACGTGCTCGTAACGGGCAATTGTCTTTTTCAGCCCGGCGTCCTCGAGACGTTTGGTAATCGCTGAGAGGCCCTCCGCGGCGACGTTCTTAAATCGCATTAAGTATGCACCTTTGAACTTTTCCAGCACCTTTACCACCGTACCATTTGGGTTGAACCCTTTGCCGGAAAGCGTGACACCAGCGTACACTCTCGTTTCCCCAAACTCGACCCCCTTCTTGGCAAGGACGTCCATGACCTCATTAGACGGAATTGCCTCCCGGAAGTACACTGGGAGGTCCTGCGATGTTTTCTCGAATGCACCGAGGCTTTTTGTGTAATGCGCCTTGACCTTCTCGATCGAATCCTTTGAGTAAAATGTTCGCGAGTTCAGTTCAACCGAGGACTCAGTTATTGAACCGGGATACGGCACGGCCACCAAAGAATCCTTTTTCCCCTGTGAGTAGCAAACAGCAAATTGAAGAGTGAGAACAAAGAACAAGCTATAACAATACGAACGCATAATAACTCCTTTCAAAATTATTTCACCAACAACATTTTCTTTACACTGGTGAATGAGCCTGCCGTGAGGCGATAGAAATAAACGCCCGCTGGAATATCAGTCCCCTCCCACACTGCCGTATATACGCCGGGCGATTGTATTCTATTAACGAGTGTTGCCACCTCCCGACCGAGCACATCAAAAATCTTCAGTGTGACATGGCTTGTTGACGGAACTGCATACTCAATTGTTGTCACAGGATTGAACGGGTTGGGATAATTTTGATGTAACGCGAAGGCAGAAGGAATCCCATTGTCTGATCCATCGTGAACGCCCGTAACTTGGTTATTAACAAGCATTGAGTCGTCGATTGTACCGTCGTTTCCATTGTCGATCAAGATTTTGAGATCACCGCCATCAAGCCCCGGCCAGTTTGGCTGAATAATATGCGAAGAATTACCTGAAAGACTTATCACATTATGAGTGAATCGTTTTATCCCCGTGAAGGCAACAAGCTCGAGAGAGAGTATATATGACTTCAATGTGGCGTCGAAAGAGCTAAGCTTCAGTCCATCCGTGTTGATGTTCTGAATTTTTACCGAGTCGTTCTCTGAGAGAGTCAATGAGCCAATTGATATTACCTTTTCTCTTTCGAACTCATTAATAATGTTGAACAAGCTGAAGGTCTTCGCTGCTGTATCGGGATTGGCAACGGAGAGACCACCATCGAAGAAAAGCCGGTCGGTCTGACCGCTATCAGCTCCAGTGCGCTCAACACTGAATATTTTGTTGCCGGTGAAAAAATACGCGCGACTTTCCTGTTCCGCAAACTCACGAACTGTCACCGAATACGGATTGAGAGGCAACGCGTAACCGTAGGGGGGTGTTTTACTTCCGTTATCAACAATTAGGGCGGCAGAGCCAGGTATGTCATCATGGACAAGGCTGTCAATATATCCGGTGACATTGCCATTCGTGTCGCCGATGACCACTTCCGCTTCACCATTGATATGAATATTTAATTCGTTCACAGCCAGAATAAACGGTGAAGACTGAGATTCAGGACTTATTTTCTGTAAAGTGGGAGTATAACGATAATCGATCACAGGGTTCATGAGATAGAGACCCTTGGTTCCATCCCAGCCTGAATATCCTGAGGCGGTCCATATTCCATCGCCGTTGTTATGCGTCGTACTGATGAGTATCTCCGAAGTGTACGAAGTCGGATCGTTACTATCGTAAATGAAAACTTGAAATGATCCATCAATCACGTCGTCAGAAATGAGTTTATACGGTAGAACGCTATGGCTGCCTCCACCGTCACCGTTATTTTTGAGTGTAAGTGTTCGTACAGGTTCATACTCGTCGATGAGCATTGCCTTCAGTTCATTGAGAGTTTGAGTCGGTATTTTCAATGAGGCTACTTCTTTCCTATAGCGCTTATGTGGTTGACCTAACTGGTGTGAATACAATTCATGGATCACCGGCAGGATGCTTGAGTCAGGGTCGACGAGAAATGGGATGCTAAAATCAGGGAGATCTGGATATCTCCCACGGAAAACTTCCGGATATCGGAACGCAAAGGCATTAGAGAGCGACATACCAAAGCATGCTCCTTTAAAAGGCTTCTTCATGCTTTCCCACTTGATAACTGCCGTTGGCGAATAAATGGCATTTGTGATATTCAGATAGCAGGGGGATACCCCAAATGCTCTTGCAAAACTCTGCCAGTCCGGAAAATCCGAAGACTGTGCAAGAGCGAAAATTCGATCTGTCGTTCGCTCGCCTGACTGATAGTTTTGTCCGGTTAACGGGTCGATACCATCATAATTAAATCTGCTGTACCATGATGGTCGCCAATTGTCCAGGGAATCGTTCTTAAACCTCCAGTAATCATTGACTGGATTGTATACAATATAGTCTCCGGAAGGCGAGAGCTTTGTAAGTACATAACCTCTGAACTTGAAAACTTTGTTGGTGTCGTTCACCGTAAAGTCTGCAGCATCAGAGATAAGAATACGTGCTTTTGCTGAAAACGTATCAGGAACGGTCCATGTGTATTTTTCGCTATCTGCAAGGAACTTCCACGTTTTGCCGCTGTCAAGACTCAACTCAAGCACGATGTTCGCTCCCGGCGGGAGTCCGGATTTCCAACGGATCGTATTATTCTCTCCGCTAATCCAGAACTCTCCGCCCTTAG